>Ga0335082_10000152_pt1 | contig 69979 bp, 55 predicted proteins | sample Lox_Sample_41_FD_206718 | JGI IMG/M metagenome (GOLD analysis project Ga0335082, IMG submission 206718) | Soil microbial communities from Loxahatchee National Wildlife Refuge, Florida, United States - Lox_Sample_4.1 | ecosystem: Environmental > Terrestrial > Soil > Wetlands | place: USA... | reverse complement strand
CCAATTGGATATGCCGCGATCCGCCAGACCCGATCACCGGATTCGCTGCCCCAATATCCGGGGTGTACACAACGGTGCCGACAGTAGTCGGAGAGGAAAGATCAGTGCTCAAACCCGCGAAGTTCGTATGGTTGAGAATGTTGAACACCTCTCCACGAACTTGCAGCTTCACGCGCTCTCCGAGCCTGAACATCTTCGATAGCGAGAAGTCCCAGTTTGCAAAGCCCGGTCCACTGAAAATGTTCCGACCCATATGTCCTTGCGTCATGTCCGCCGGCGGCGTGATGACCGCGCTTCCTTCCTGGTAACAGCCGTAGTAATACAGGTTGTCGAGAGTTCCTAACGCGGTCGCCTGGGCTAAACATGCCGCATTGCTGTGAGCGCCATCCGAGAAATCAAAGAATGGCAGGGGATGACTCGGAGACCAATGAATGTCCTTCGGATTCCCACTCATATTCCAGCGATCGTTCAGTTCGCCCGTGTAGCTGATGTCGTCCCCGAAATCACCCAGTGTGTAAGGCATTCCTGTCTGCAGATTCACAATGCTTGTGAGTTGCCAGCCTTCCAGCAGCTGGCTTTTCGTTTTCATCGATGGCAGATCGTATGTGAGTGAGAGCGTGAAGCGATGACGAATGTCGTAATCGCCATTCCCGCGCTCTGCGGCGTAGTTGTTGCTGTCGGGCGGAACTCCAGCCAAATTGCTGGTCGCTGTATCGATTGCGTGCCCATACGTGTACCCAGCCAGCAGGTAAAGTCCTTGCGAATATCTCTTGGTCAAAGTGACTTGCAGCGAATTAAAGTTCGAACTCGAGTAATTGCTCAGGTAGCTGAAGAATCCTAACCATGGGAAACAAGGGCCGCCAAAACCTTGTCCACCCTGCGTGGCAGGACAGTTTGTCGCCAAAGGACGGCCGCTCGTCTCATCTCCGTTGTCATACAACGGGTTCACCTGATTCGGGTCCGTAACGCTGTAGAGCCGGACCCCATGATTAGCGACGTAGGCCACCTGCAGCAGCGTGCTCTTTGAAAGCGCCTGCTGTACGTTGACATTCCAGTTCATGACATACGGAGTCCGCAGGTGTCGATCCACGGCGAAGATGTCACATTGGGTGTCGATGCTGCAGACGTTCCCCGCATTCGATGCGTTCGGGAAGATTGTCGGCCCCTGATTGGGTGCGAGCCACTGGATCTGTGTCCCGTCATTCGATATCTGCAGGAAAGAAGTGATGGTTCCACTTGGCGCATGCTGATTTCCAGCGCCATCGACATATGGAATACCCGACGGATTCAGATTGAGGCCGCCGCCGTTAAACATGAATGTGCGGATCGACGGCTGCTCGAAGATCATGCCGAATCCGGAGCGCACGACAGTCTTTCCCGTGCCAAACACATCCCACGCCACACCGATACGCGGCGAGACGTTGTTGTAGTTGGTGGGGTAGGGGGCGCCGGTGCCTTGACCCACCTGCACCAGGCCTGAGGGGGAGGTGGGATCATAGTTGGCCAGCAGGTTGTGATCGTCTTTGATCGAACCCGTCAGGTCATAGCGAAGACCCAGGTTCAGCGTCACGTGCCGCGTTGCCTTGATATCGTCTTCTAAAAAGATACCCATCGCCTTCTGGCTGACACTGCGATGAGGATCTCCGTAGAGGAAGCGCCAGCGGCGAACGTCGCCTGCCATGAAGTTCCAGAGATCGCGAAAGTCAATGCGTCCTCGTCCATATCCGGCGCGATAGTAGTCCACGTCGCCGTAGCGGAAAGTGCCGCCGAAGCGAATCGTCTGCCGCCCTCGCGTGTACGAGGCTGTGTCGCCGAAGCTGAACGTCTTGATCGGAGTAGTATTCAGCGGCCAACTGGAATTTCCTCCCATGTAGTCGAACGCCGAAGTCGAGGGATTTATGCGAGGAAAGCCGAACAACCGCGGGTCCGTCACACCTGTGTTAAGTCCATAGGTCGATGGGTTGACGTTGTGATCCACCGGGTAGATCGACTCGTTGAAACTGTTGTAACTGAAGCGCCCTTCGTTTGACCATGCAGAACTCGGCGTCGATGCCAGATTTACGCCGAAAACCTGCGTGATCGGGCTCGTCGTCGACAGCCATTCCGGACGCAACGGAAATGCATCCTCTTCGCTTTGAGCTGTGTTCCCGTAGATGAATCGCGCGCTGAGGACGTGGCTCTTGCTAAGAACGTAATCGGTCTTGGCAACAAGATTGTCCCCACGATTGTTGTTGTTGAAATCGAAGTCGATAGCGGCCGGATCGCTTTGCGACGCGGTGAACCCTGGATTCGGGAGAAGCAGATTCGTCAAAGACTGGCTTAGCGGGTTGAGTCCGCACGTCGCGATGTTGTCATAGTTTTCCTGACAATACGCGACACCATCGGGCGATTGCATATAGGCGATCGCGTCAGGAACACTGTACAACGCCGAATTCGGGCTGCCATCGGAATTCGCAATGCCGCCCATTCTGCTGGCGAGCGAGGCCGTGACTGGACTGTCCACGATTCCAGGATTTCCCACTTTGTCCCGAATGCCTTCGTAATTGACGAAGTAGAACCACTTGTTTTTCTTAATCGGGCCGCCGAGCGAAAACCCGAATTCGTGCATGATCAGCGCAGCCAATGGCGTCGGCGCAGGATTGAAGTAGTTGCGAGCATCGAATGCGGAATTGCGATGGAAGTAGTACGCCGACCCGTGCAAGTCGTTCGTCCCGGACTTGATCCCGATGTTCATCACCACGCCGGGTTTCACGCCGTAGTCGGCAGTTGGCGCTTCTTGTGTGTTGAATTCCTGAATGGAATCGAGCGGCAGAAAACTCGCTGGCGTGCCTTGAATACCGGCATCATTGACGACAGTCTCGCCGTAATACGCATCGTTGTCGTCAGCGCCGTCGATGAAAAAATTATTGTCATCGGTCCGATTGCCATTCGAAGTCACGGAATGGAATCCGCCACCCGGAGTGCGTTGTACGCCGGGATGCAATTCCAGCAGATTCTGGAAATCGCGCCCCTGCACCGGCAATTCCTCGATCGCCTTGTTCGAGAGCACGCCGTTCAGCGTGGCGTCCGTCGTATCCACGAGAGAGCCTTCTGCGCTCACTTCCACCGTCTCATTCGCCGCGCCGGGACGAAGCTTCAAATCGATGCGGACATCACGCGAGACCTCCAGGGTGAACTCAGTGCTGACTGCTTTCGTGAATCCTTGTGCCTCGGCTGAAACCCGATACGGTCCCGGTTCGAGGTTGGGAGCGACATACTCCCCGGCGCCTGTGGTCGTCAATTGACGGCTCAGGTTGGTCGAGGCGTTGGTGACCGTGACTCGTGCTCCGGCGACCACTGCACCACTCTGGTCAGTGATTGTGCCCAGAATTCGGCCTTCCGATGATTGGGAAAGAAGCCAGGATGAAACAGGAACAAGCAATACGAACAATACGGCTACCGCACGAGCAGATTTCATAAGATCGCCCCTTATCGATGAATGAATGGATCTGCGAATGAATTGCGCTGTCTGAATGTGATCTCGGCAGAAGACTTCAGAGACCAGATTCTAACTTGCCCGCTTCGATCAGAAAAGATTGAGCGACCATTTGCGAGTAGCGGCGTTCCATAAAATCGGCTATGCCCAAGCTGGAGTAGTTGATTGGTCGCCCATTCTAGCACTACAAAATAGAGGCTCCGAACGAAGTTCCAACTGATAAAAAATCCTTGGGCTACGGTGCTCAGGTGGTTGTGGTGAAACACGAGTCTCGTGTTTCATCTCGCGGGCAGTTCCCAGACAGTCAGCGAAATCCCACGACCAGAAATCATTGCGTGTTGCTGGAGTTAGCAGGATTTCCACACCTCCATGTGACATCTGACCTTGCGCGAGAAACTCAAAATGCGTCATCCTTGCACAGGCGGGCGAGGAGTTGCTCGAACGGAGCGCTTCGCGTACCCGTTTTGGAAACGAGTTTCCAATTCGCACTGCAAGTTCTTTGAAATGAAGATTTTGCCCCTAAGTCATTGAGCTCCATAGATTATTTCGCGAATTTCCTCTAACTCCATGATTCCAGAGATCGAGGGGGGAGGGGGGATACCCCCAACAGGGCAGGCATTCCCATTTCGGGAAAAGAGTTTGCACTTCACACAGAAGCCTGACACAAAAAAAGAGCGCCTCGAAAGGCGCTCTCCGCAATGCATTGCTCGCTTACTGCTCGTAGGCTCCTACGTTGATTTGTCCGTTGCCGTTGATGCGCGGATTGCCCGCGAAGTCCAGCACACCCACACTGTTCACTCCGAGATTGGTCCCCGCGTTAATCGCAGGCGATCCCGAAGCGAGATCAAAGTTGTACGGAGCAGTCGTGATGTTCACGTACAGCGGATCTGCAAACTGCGAGTGCGTTTCCTGTCCTGACGCAGTCTTGTATGCAGAAAATCCTGTGTACGATTTCGCCTGCCAGTCGAACAAGCCTCCCGTCGCTCCCGCAGTGTCGTAGTAAACGTTGTAGTCCATCGCCGCCGGATTCGGTACGCTCGTCGTGAAGTCGTACACCAGATATTTCGATGACAGCGTGTAGTCGTCGAAAATGTTATTTGCCACGGTGTTGTTGGTTGCGTGGTATTGGATCTGGAATTCGCCCAATCCGCTGCTGCCGTGCGTGCCATCGTCCCACAGCGAATTATTGACGATCACGCAGTGGTCGGTTCCGCCAACGCCCTTCGAGTAGCCTCCGATCGACAGTCCCACGTACAGCGAGTGATAAATGATGTTGTTGCGGAACATCACGTAACTCGACGTATGTCCCGAGTGCTCGCTGGCCATTTCGCTCAGATCGGAATCGTGAATCAGATTGCGTTCAACAATCACTCTCGCGCAACCATCACAGTAATACGCATCGGCCCCGACCTGATTGTGATACACAGGGTTCGTGGTTGAACTGATGTTGTAGATCGTGTTCAGGAACACCCACCCATCGCGGGCCTGATCGTACGTAGAGTTCGGCGACACGCCCTCAAAGCCAATGTTGTCGAGGCCGATATTGTCGCCGTCGTGCACTTTGTTGTTGACCATGACCCAGTATTGAACGTTGCCGTCGAAGGAAACGTTCTCGCTGCATCCGGTTGTGTTGTGGTCAATCTCGTTTCCATACAGCGTGACGTTGTTGATCGAAGCGGGCGCTTGCTCCCCATAGACTGCGACAGCCAGCGCGTTCGCAGCATTACAACTGCTCAGCGTCTGGGCAATATTGTGAATGTGATTGTTCAGGATCTCGATATTGCTTCCCGCTCCTTCAAAGTCGATTCCGACCGGAACTTTGCCCTTCGCGGAACTGGAGAAGTTCCGAATCTCGAATCCCTGAATGATGATGTAGTTGAAAGTGCCTTCGAGGTTGAACAGTCCGGTTTGGCCGCCCGCAGCAAGTCCCGTTCCATCAACGATGGGCGCTTCGCCAGGATAATTCTGAAATGTGATGTATCCAGAAGTTGCGTTTCCTGAGGTCTTCATCGTGACGATTTCGTTGTAAGTGCCAGCGCGCACTTGAACCGTATCGCCTGCCTGAACCGTGTTCGCAGCTTTCTGGATCGTTCGCCAGGGAGCGCTCAAAGTTCCGGCATTATTGTCATTGCCCGAAGTAGAGACGTAGTAAGTCTTGCCGGAGCGCGATGGAAGCTGGATCGTGACAGTTGCGGTAGCCAACTTCGTCGGATCGGCCTGCGAAATAGCAGTCACCGAAACGGATGCTGGACTTGGAACAGCCGCAGGAGCAAGGAACAGCGACTCGTTCGCAGTGCCGAGCACTGTCGTCGATATGACCCCATTGGCTGAGTTTCCGCCAGTCACGCCGTTGACTTGCCACGTCACGGCAGTATTGGTTGAGCCACTCACGGTTGCTGTGAAGGCTTGCGTTGCTAGCGTTCCCATCGTGATGGCGCTTGGAGAGATGGTGACGCTCACTTGCGCGAACAACTGGGTCGAAAGCCCAGCACTCGCAATTAACAAGACGAAAGCAAATGCACGCGAAAGACTCCCGTTGTTCATGGATCCTCCTCTGGACGGGATTTGAATAAGGCCGGTCTTCGCTTTATTACGATTATTATTACGAGGAGTTACGAATACATTCTTCTGCCTGCGATGACACACGTGTTCACCGGCATTGTCAAGGTGTTTATTTCCGGGTAATTAGAAGGGCTGTGCTGAAAGGATCAGCCGCGCAAAAATCGAAATCTGCCGAACGAAAAAGGCGCCCGAATTTGGGCGCCCTCTTTCGAAACCAGTTTCCAACTAGCCGAGCTTTTCGAAGAAGCGGCAGATCGTTTCGATTCCCCGATAGAAGTTCGGAATGTGGAACTTCTCGTTCGGCGCGTGCAGATTGTCGTCGGGAAGACCGAAACCCATCATCACACTTGGAATCTTCAGCACATCCTGGAAGTCGGTAACGATCGGAATCGATCCGCCGCTCCGGATGAACACTGTGTCTTTCTTGAAGGTATCGTGCAGAGCTTGCGTTGCTGCTTCGATGTACTTGTTATCAGTGCTGACAACGCAGGCTGGTCCCTTGCTCCAGATTTTCACCTTGGTCTCGATCCCTTTCGGCGTCGCCTTTTTCACGAACGCCAGGTACTTTTTCAAGACGTCGTCAGGATCCTGATTCGGTACAAGGCGCATCGAGACCTTCGCCTTTGCTTTCGCGGGGATGACGGTCTTGGCACCATCGGCGACAAATCCTCCAGGCATTCCATGCACTTCAAGCGTCGGGCGCGCCCACGTGCGATAAAGAACTGAAAATCCCGGCTCGCCAGTGAGAACCTTCGATCCGACCTCGGTTTTGCGATAGTGCTCTTCATTGAAAGGCAACCGCTTCCAAGCTTTCAGTTCGGCGGCAGTCGGAGCCTTCACGCCTTTGTAGAATCCAGGAATCAGGACCTTGCCTTTCGAGTCTTTCATCTTGCTGATCATCTCGATCAGCGCGAAGAAGGGATTCGGCGCCGCGCCTCCGTACATGCCTGAATGCAGATCGGTCTTGGCGCCATAAGCTTCGATTTCGGTGTAAACGAGTCCGCGCAGGCCGACGCACAACGTTGGTAGATCTGGGGCGAACAATTCCGTATCGCAGACTAGCGCGAAGTCGGCTTTCAACTTTGCCTTCTGCTTGCGGATATATTCGGCGATCGACTCTCCACCGACTTCTTCCTCGCCTTCGAAGATGATCTTCACATTGACGGGCAGCTTGCCGCCGCCTGCTTGCATGAGTGCTTCGAGAGCCTTCACTTCCATCCAAAGCTGGCCCTTGTCGTCGACCGCGCCACGCGCGTAAATATTGTTGTTGCGCTCAGTGGGCTCAAACGGCGGTGTGTGCCATTCATCGAGCGGCTCAGCAGGTTGGACGTCGTAATGCGCATACATCAACACCGTTGGCTTGCCGCTTGCATGCAGCCAATCGGCGTAGATGAGCGGATGTCCCTTGGTCGGTATGATTTCTACATTCTCGAGCCCGATGCGGCGCAATTCGCCAGCAATGTAGTCGGCGGCTTTTTGAATGTCGGGTTTGTGCTCTTCGAGTGTGCTTACGCTGGGAATGCGGAGAAGATCTTTGAGTTCATTCAGGAAACGTTGCTGATTACTGCGGGCAAAATCGACTGCGGGAGAGGCCATACAAGTCCTTTCTGATTTGTGCGAATTGAAACAGGGCAGGCATCGCAGAATAGCGGTTCAGGAAACGAATCAGTATAGCGCTTTGTGGTGGCACGTGGCGGTATCGAAGGCCGATTCCGACCAATGTGACAGAGTGGTTTACGCAGAAGTTTAGGCGTAGCCCAAGCCTTGCCTTCGCCGCACATAAGCAGCGGAAACCAGGAAACACACGGCTAAGGCATAGAGTAGCGGTGAACTTGATGCACGCGTTGTGCCCATAAAGTCCAGCCCTGGAATTTGATGTGCGGGGCCGATGTACCACCAGACCGTGTAGATAGCCTCGAAGGCTCGCGAGCCGCCACTCCAGGCGCCGAGTGCCAAAGCGAGACTTGGAATGAAGAAGGCTCCGGCAATCCAGGCTGCGAAACTGTGCCAATCGGCCGCAATCGCCAGCCGAAGACCGGACCCGGCTCCCGAGAGCAAGGCGACGATCACACCCGCCGTCCACAGAGCAGGGAACTGCCGCGATAGACTTCGCTCCGAGGAAAAGAGCAGAGACTTGGTTGCATAACGGGATTCGCGGCATCCCATTTGCGACCAAAGCAAGAGCGGCCAAATCCAGGCTGCGATCAGAAAGCCGCTGCGTATTTGAGCGTCCGGCGAAACAATCTGCCCGACGAGCATTCCGCCGGCTGTCGCGTACCACCACCAACGCTGACCTTTGAGCATCAGGCGGAGTTCAGATGCGACGATCCGAGGAAAACGCGAATGGGCGCTCTGACGGGAAAGGGGTGTGAGATGTACAGAACTCGATGAAGGACTATTCGCACTGGTGCTTGACTCGAGCGCCTCCGGTTTGTCGGCCTTCATCCTCGCTGATTGGCTCTTACTTGGGTTGCGCGAGGGATCGAAGCGATGAAAGAACACCGAGGCCGCGAACGCAAGTCCGATGGCGGCTGAGATCCATATCAGACGCATCAGCAGCACCTGAGCGGTCCAGTCAATCCCATTCCATGGGAAGGTACGCACAGCGTGCTCGCCACCGATGGTGAAGCTGAAGTTGAATCGATCGGGATTACCGGGATCAATTGATTGAAGCGCATGACGAGCGCTTCGGTACAGCAGTTGCAGTCCGCTCGGATCATCTGTCCCGGTCGCGCCCACGATTATGATGCCGGTCCACAAAAAGAAATAGACAACGTTCCCGAACCCGCCTCTCAGTCCAGGCACGGTCTCGAAAAGGACAGCGAGGCTTGCGGTGATCAGCATTGTGGGCAGTGCGAACAGGATGAACGGCGACCACAGCTTCCAGAGAGAGACTGAGTGGGCCTCACCCATCATCAGTTGCATCGCCACAGCCGCCAGCATCAGGATTCCGACCATGCAGGCCAGTACTGCAAAATTGCTGAGCGTTTTTGCAGCGGTGTAGAAATCCTTACGCATGGGCGTTGCGGCAAGAATCTGTCCAACCCGTGTATCGGTGTCCCGCTGCACCGAGTTCTTCACAATGTAAAAGCCGGCCAACGACAAGAACGTGGCGCAGCAGAGGCTCATCAACATGCCAATCCAGGCCGAGTTATATACACCACGGTATCCGTTGCCGACGACGATCCAGACTTTTTCTGCGGCGACCCCGTATGCGAGATAGAGTGATGCGGCGAGTGTGACGAGGAAGCTGTAGCGGCGCACGCGTTCCAGGAAATCGGCGCGCACCATCTGATAAAGCACGCGGAGTGCATTCATGCAGGGACCCCAGCGCGGTGTTGAGACAGGCGATGCAGATATGCGTCTTCCAGGTTCGGAGTCAGAGGTTGTGCTCCGTCCGGAGCTCTGTCGGCGATAACTCGGGCATGTACACCATCACTGCGGCGCGAGGTGTTGCTGATCAGGTATCGCTGTCGCGCTGCGTTCAAATCAGAGCTGGGCAAAATCCACTCCCAAACCTTGCCGTCAACTTGTTGCAAGAGAGCTTCCGGCGAGGCGTGCGCCACCAAAGTTCCTTGCGAGATCAACGCGATGTCGGTTGCCGTGGCTTCCACATCAGAGACGATGTGCGTTGAGAGAATGATGATGCGCTCGCCCGACAATTCCGAGAGCAAATTTCGGAAGCGCACACGCTCTTCGGGATCAAGGCCCGCCGTCGGTTCATCAACGATCAGCAGTTGCGGATCATTGAGGAGTGCCTGTGCAATGCCGATGCGCTGCCTCATGCCTCCGGAATAGCCGCCCAGCGGGCGCTTGCGCACATCGGTCAGGTTCACCAGATTGAGAAGCTCACCAATTCGTCGCTTAGCCGATGTCGCATCAAGGCCTTTCACGGCTGCGAGATATTCCAGGAACTCGACGGCGTTGAGATTCGGATAGACGCCGAAATCCTGCGGCAGATAACCGAGAGTCGAGCGTAATGCGTCTGGGTTGGCAGCGAGATCGGTACCGTTCCAGGAGATGTGGCCCTCTGTAGCTCGGGTGATGGTCGCAAGAATACTCATCAGCGTCGTTTTGCCGGCGCCGTTTGGGCCTAGCAGGCCGAGGACACCAGAACCTAGTTGAAGAGAGAAGTTTTTTAACGCCCAGTTGCCGCTGCCATAACGCTTGCTGACGCTGTCGATTGACAGTTGCAAAAGGAAGCTCCTGGCCTCTGCTTCTAGCTTGTAGCTGGACGCACTAATGAAACGTATAACAACGGACAAAAGTTCCGAATGCTTCTTAGAATCGTGCGGGTGAGAATGCGCTCAGATCGTGTGCTGGCGAGTGCTCGTCGATGACATCGGCCATCACCTGTGCCGTGATTGGGGCCAGCAAAATGCCGTCACGGAAGTGGCCAGTGGCCACGTAGTATCCGCGGACTTCGGTTTCACCGAGAATTGGCAGGCCATCCGGGGTCCCCGGACGCAGACCTGCCCAGTCTTCCAGAATCTTGGCATCGCGTAACTTCGGCACCAGTTCCAATGCTGCCTGCCGCTGGCGCTGAATTGTGGACGGGATTGTTCGCTTATCGAAGCCCGCTTCTTCGACGGTGGCACCGACGAGTAGTCGTCCGTCGCTACGCGGAATGAGGTACACATTTGGTGACCGCACCACGTGTTGCAACAACGTGCGTGAGGGCATGACGAGGCACAGCATCTGTCCTTTGACAGGGCGAGTAGGGATGGTCACAGGTGCGATCGAACCCGCCCATGCACCTGCACAGTTCACCACTTTGTGCGCTGCGAACGACGTCTTGACCGTCTTCACACCAGTGACTCTGCCTTCGGACCGGTGCACGGCCGTGACCTCGTCTCCGGACGAGAAGTCAACGCCACGGGCTTTGGCAGTCTTGGCGGCAGCGGTGGTCAATGCACGCGGATCTACGCTCAGTTCTTTCAAGTACACGGCGGGCCTATTCGAGGACGCTGGAGCGAGTGCGGGTTCGAGTTGGGATATATCGGCTTTCGAAAAACTCGCAGCCTGCGAGGCTTGGTCATCGGAGGGGAAGAGAATGGTTCCGTTACCTCGCAAGTCGACTTTCATTCCTGACTCGAGTTCCAGATCATGTGCGAACTCCGGATACATGCGCGCACTGGCGCTGGCGAGCTCTTGGAGGGCCTTCGGAGTCTCGAAGGGGCAATCGACCAGCATACCGCCGGCAGCATAAGAGGCCTCGCGTCCAGGTTCGCCGCGCTCTACGACCAAAACCGAAATGCCACGTTTGCGAAGTGCGATCGAGAGCGAAAGGCCAATGATCCCTCCGCCAATGATAATTACGTCCCAGGTCTTCACCTCTGCATTCTAAAAGAGCAGCAGGGGTCTGTGAGCATCCTGGCGAATTCTGAGACTTTGCTTCGCGCCATAGCGGTCCATAGATGACACGGCTTTCTTGACTGAATAGAATGTCCGAATGAACAAGTTGCTGATTGGGGCGATGGTACTGTTGGTAATGCTCGCGACTTCCGTGCCGGGTTTTTCGCAGAAAGATAAAGACAATGAGCCGACCTCCTGGATCTATTTCTCTCTCGTCAAAGACGACAATGGCAAGCCTGTTCGTAACGCTGCCGTCATACTGCATCCGGTGAATGATAAAGGCCGGCAAGAGCGCGGTGGTTTGGAATTGAAGTCGAGCCCGGAAGGAAAATGCGATCTTGACGGAATTCCCTACGGTACTCTTCGAGTGCAGGTGTTGGCGCATGGTTTCCAGACCTATGGAGAGGATTTTGAGATCTCGAAGCCGAAAACCGAGATCACGATCAAGTTGAAGCGACCACAAGGACAGTTTTCGATTTACGACGATCAGGCAAAAGCGCCGACCCCAAGACAGGAAGAGCCTCCTTCAGATCAGAAGAAGCCAAACTAGCATCGCCACCACAATTGGAGCGTTATGGACTACCTGCTGAAAACAGAGCCCTCCACCTATTCATTTGCAGATTTGCAGAAGGAAAAGACGACTGTGTGGGACGGTGTCTCGAATCCGGTTGCGCTGAAGAATTTGCGTGGAATGAAAGCCGGCGAGCGCCTCGTGATCTATCACACCGGGGATGAAAAGAGCGCTGTGGGAACCGCGAGCGTGGTTTCGGTGGACACGTCCGACGCCCGTAATCCGCAGGTCAAGATCAAAGTCGGCAAGGCCATCTCGAATCCGAAGACGCTGGCAGATGCGAAGGCGAGTGATGTTTTTTCCGAGTCGCCCCTGGTTCGGCAGGGAAGACTGAGTGTCGTGCCCCTCAACGAAGCTCAGTACAAGTTCCTGACCGGCGAGTAAAGCCAACCTTTACAAACGTAAAAACCCGGCTCCGGTCCTCCCAAGTTCGAGAGGACAGGGCCGGGTGTCTCAATCCGGTCATTTCTCCGCAACTACGAAGCGTGTTGGTCCCGGCGGATCAGGGCGGAGTCGAGGAAATATCCCAATCCCAGCGTGAACGGGATCGCTCCGAAAGCGCCTGCCATCATGGCTTCGGGCTCGTAGCGAGCGAGAATGGTGAACGCCAACATATAACCAACCGCTCCTGCAACCAGCAAAATTCCGGCGCGACGCGAGCGCGCTGCTTCTGACAGTTCCGGTTGCATGGGAACGTCCACCCCTCGTTGCATCGCGGCAAGACGTTCATCCGTGCGCAGCTTGCGCACCCGGTAGAACGTATAGAATCCGGGGATTGCCAGACAAAAGCTGAAGAACATTACGACTGCTGCGAGACCGGTGAGTCCTTCCATGGTGATTCTCCTTTGGCCTTGCGCCTGCGGCGCCTGGCTTTGTCCGTTGTCAATGAAAGGTACGAGGCGCGCAACAAAAAAGTTCCGCTTTTGTTTCAACCCTGGCTAAGGCGCTTCTAATCTGCGGAACGGAAGTCATCGCAGCGTGGATCACCGCCGGGGGCGTATGTGCAACGCCGGTTGCCGTTGGGATGAAATTACGAAAGGTTACCGGAGCCCTGCACGGAGTTCACGGCGCAGGATCTTTCCCGAGGGTGTCTTGGGAATCATATCGATGATATGTACTTCGCGTGGCTGTTTGTAGTGCGTAAGCCTATCGGCAACGAACGAACAGAGCTCTTCTTCCAACTTCCGGCTTTGCACAAAACCATCCCGAAGGGCAACAAACGCGACAGGCACCTCACCAGCTTCAGCGTTCGCACGGCCTACAACGCCGCACTCTTTGACTGCTGGATGCTCCAGTAAGACAGCCTCGACCTCTGCCGGAGCCACCGAGAATCCTTTGTACTTGATCATCTCTTTGCGACGATCCACGACGCGATAAAAGCCTTCGGCATCGCGAGTGACAATGTCGCCGGACCAATACCAACCGTCTCGCAACACAGCAGCGGTGGCTTGCGGTTCTTTCCAGTAGCCGAGCATGAACTGTGGGCCGCGCATGACCAGTTCCCCGGGCAGGCCGCTCGGAGCCTCCGTGATGTGATCAGGTTTGTCACCTGGATCAATCTCGGATTGCGCCAGTACGCGGCAATCGGTCTGAGCTATCGGGTGCCCGATCGAATCCGGCCGGTACAGCGATGAATCGAGAAATCCAACATGCGTAACGGGCGATGCTTCGGTCATGCCATATCCCTGGCATACGAGAATATTGGTGAGCGCTGTGAACCGCCGTGAGAGCTCGGGTGGGAGAGGTGCAGCTCCTGATTTCACCCACCGCACTTTGTGATCGCGGGGGAACTGTCCAGCCTCGGCAACTTGGCACAATGCGTTGATGGCCGGTGGAACCAGCGGCATCATCGTGACGCTCTCTTCTTCGATTAGGGTGGTAATTTGTTGCACGTTAAAACGAGGTACTAACACCAGAGTTGCACCTAGTATTAACGACGGATTCAGGATCACATTAAGGCCATAGATGTGATACAGCGGCAGACAGGAAAGAATCGTATCGGACGAGTTCAACTCGGTCGCATTTGGACCGAGAAGCTGATAAATGTTGGCGACCAGGTTGTAGTGCGAGAGCATGACCCCCTTCGGAAGCCCAGTCGTACCGCTGGAATAAGGAAGAGCCGCAAGGGCTTGCTTCGACGGCTGCTCTGGACCGGGGAAGGTTGCGTCGTGACTTTTCAGCAACGTGGCGAACGCTTCTGTTCCAGGCGCCGGCTGCCTGGTGGTGTATACCCGCCGCAACTTCGAAAGTCCATCCAGATTGATGCCTTGAAGATTTGCACCATCCGTGATCAGAGCGACAGCGTCAGAATTCTCCAGCTGATACCGGACCTCGCGCTCGCGGTATGTCGGATTCAGTAGCGTTGGTATCGCTCCAATCAGCTCGATCGCATGGAAGGCCACGCAGAATTCCCAGGAGTTCGGCAAAAACATGGCCACGATCTCGCCAGGGACAATGCCGTGTGCAATAAGCCCTGCGGCGACCGACTCAACCAATTCGCCGTACTCCGCGTACGTAAATCGCCGACTGCAAGACGTGTCGAATAATGCAATCTTGTTGGGATAGATAAGACAGGATGCAAGTACTAGATCGTGGAGGAAGACGTCATTTGGATCGGCATAGAGTCCGGCGCGAAGGGTGCCGGCAGAGTTTTTAATCACAGTAGAGTCTCTCAAAATGAGAGGTCAGCTCGCCAATTTGCGAAGAAATTCCTGCTCGTCCATCCGATACTTGAACGCTTTACGTCCGTCGATAAAAACAACTGGGACCTGGTCGTTGAACTCGCGGCGCAGTCCTGCGTCTGCGTCCACGTCCACTTCGCTCCAGATGAATCCGCCACGTCTGGAAAGCTTGGAGAGGCTCTCCTTGACCACCTCGCAAAGGTGGCATCCCTTACGGGAATAGACGATGACGTTGCGTAATTCTGGCATGCGCGGCAAGATTCTAGCGCGGGACAACGGCGATTTCCACATGGAAAAATGGTCAAGTGTGCCAAATCGTTATTGCTTAAAACGCCTGGGCATTAGAATCCCTACATGCACGATGCACGACCTCTTTCCGGCAAAACGGCCCTGCTAACGGGTGCGGCTCGACGCCTGGGCCGATCCTCGGCGCTGGCTTTGGCAAAAGCTGGAGCCGACGTTGCGATCACGTTCCACAAATCTGCCCGCGAGGCGCGAGAAACGGTAGTGGATTTGTCGGCCCACGGAGTCCGTGCCTTCGCGCTACGTTGTGACGTGACGGACGAAGGCAGCATTCGGAGCATGATGAAGGAGGCGGGGCGCGAACTTGGGCGAATTGACATCCTGGTAAATAACGCCGCGAACTACGAGACTGTGGAGTTCGAAAAACTGACCGCCAAGCAGTGGGACGCGCTTTTTGCGTCGAACACGCGAGGGCCCTTTTTGGTAACTCGTGAAGCATTGAAGTGGATGCGCCGCAGTCGAGGCAAGGGCAGTGGTCCGGTCCAAGCCAAGGTAATCAATATGGGATCGCTTGGAGGTCTAAAGCCATGGGCCACACACGCACATTACTGCTCGTCCAAAGCAGCGCTGCACATGCTGACAAAGGTCATGGCGAAGGCGTTAGCGCCGGAAATCGCCGTCAATGCGGTTGCCCCCGGGATGATCGATTTGGGAGAGAAATCCGCGGCCGCGTTCATGCGACGAATGGCTAAACTTACACCCATGCAGCGGAACGGTACAGATGAGGAGATCGCGGCAGCAGTCCTGTTCTTTGCCACGGCCCCGCAGTTCATTACGGGCCAGATCCTCACGGTTGACGGTGGGCTTGGTCTGTAACTCTCACGCTTCCGCTGATCACGTGGGCGCAAGGTATATTGATCAACGCAATGAAAAAAGACAGCAAGAAGGCTTCGTCCTCCTCCAGACCGCTCGCTTTTAAGGCCGTGCCCTCGGGTCCTCGCATCGCAGTCGCGATCATGGCAGCAGGTAAAGGGACCCGGCTGAAATCGCAACTTCCTAAAGTTTTACATGAGGTCGGTGGGCGTCCACTTCTTGAGCATGTCATTCTCGCCGCGAGTCAAGTGGTCGACCCTGCAGACGTGTTCGCGATCATCGGGCACGAAGCGGAGCGGGTGCAGGCCGCAGTCAAGCACACCGGTGTCAAATTCGTCCTCCAAGGTGAGCAACGAGGAACGGGCCACGCGCTCATGGTTGCCCGCGAGGGTTTAGCCGGTTACGACCACGTGATCGTGCTCTCTGGCGATGCGCCGCTGATTACCCCGACGACAATCCGTAAGCTTCGCGATTTCCACCTCGAACAACGCGCGGCGATGACGCTGTTGAGCGCTGAACTTGAGAATCCGACCGGATACGGGAGGGTCCTCAGAAAGGGAAAGAGCGCAGAAGTTCAAGCGATTGTTGAAGAAAAATCTGCAACTCCTGATCAAAAAAAGCTACGGGAAATCAACTCCGGCTTTTATGTTTTCGACGTAAAGGAGCTTTTTGCTTATATCGGCCAGTTGACGACCAACAATGCGCATGCTGAGTACTACCTCACTGACATGGCGGCAGTTCTACGGCGCGCGCGCCGCCGGGTCGTGGTTTGGAAGACTCCGACTCCGAACGAAGTCCTTGGCGGGAATACCCGAGCGGAACTCGCGGATATCGACCAGAAAATCAGGATGTCGAAGTGCAACCAACTGATGGCCGATGGAGTGACGATATTTTATCCCTCGACTTGCATCATCGACTCCGATGTTCAGGTCGCTTCCGACACAGTAATCGAGCCTTATGTGCAGTTACTCGGAAAGACCAAGATTGGAACAGCGTGCCGTGTTCGCTCCTATTCAGTAATTCGGGACTGCCAGATTGGGGATGCCGTCACAATTCGGCCCGGATGCATCATGGAAGATGTCGTTGTGGCAAAAGGAGCGATTCTGGGCCCGTATTCTCATCTTCGTCCGGGGAGTGAGATTGGAGAGGGCGCACATGTGGGAAATTTTGTCGAAACCAAGAAAATCAAGCTGGGCAAGGGCTCCAAGGCGAACCACCTGACGTACTTGGGCGACGCCGAGATCGGAGCGGGCGTCAACATCGGGGCGGGCACAATCACCTGCAATTACGACGGCGTGAACAAGCACAAGACGGTCATCGACGACGGGGTCTTCATTGGCAGCGACAGCACCCTCGTTGCTCCGGTGCGGGTCGGCAAAGGGGCCTACGTTGCGGCCGCCTCGTGTATCACGATGAATGTTCCCGAGGATTCGCTGGCGCTCGGACGTGCGCGTCAAGTCGTAAAAGAGGGCTGGGCCCGGCAGAAAAAAACCGCCGCCAGTCGATCGTAGATCCCGGCTGTGTTCTCCCTACCAGGAAGTTGGATGAAGATATTGACCGGCCCCCCAAGGCTGTAGAATGCTGCTGCTTTATTCACTGTGGGGAAATCAACTCGAAAAATCAGGAGGAGAACATGCGCAAGCTTGGTATGAACCTTGCCGTTGCGTTGTCGCTCGTGGTTGTGGTTGGTTTTGCGGCAGCCCAGAAGAAAGCTGACTTATCGGATGCTCAGTACACCGCCCAAGCACTATCGGCTGCCCCGAAGGCAGTTGCAAAAGACGCCGCGGTTATTCGCATGGACCAGTCCGGTAAAATGACCACCATCCAGAAAGGGACAAATGGGTTCACGTGTATGGTTGCAGCAGGAAACAAAATGTGCGCCGACGCCAACAGTATGGCGTTCTTCGACTCGTGGATGAAGCATCAAAGCCCGCCAGAAAAGCTAGGGGTTACGTATATGCTGGCGGGGGACGATGGCGCGAGTAATACCGATCCTTTTGCCACTGGCAAGACCGCAGACAATCATTGGGTAGTTACCGGACCGCACATCATGATCGTAGGTCCAGGAGCGAAAAATCTGGGACTGGCATCTGCAGCGGATCCGGACCCGACCGGACCTTACATGATGTGGTCGGGCACTCCTTACGAACATGCCATGATTCCGCTCGGCCCGCCCAAAATGGCAAAATCTGCATCAGGCGTAGCCGACTCGATGAAAAAATAGCATTTCGGCAACTTGCCTCGGTCCCACGAAATAAAGAAGGCGCCGGATGAGTACCGGCGCCTTGATCTTTTAGCGCGGAAGTTAGTGGGTTACTGCCGCGAACAATTCCGAGTGCATCAGTGACTGGAATTGTTGGTCATTCGCCTTGAAATGCACGCTAACGTTCGATCCATCAGAGTCAACGCTCGTGTTCTCAACAGCAACTTTCTCCGCCGGGGTTGCGCTGATTTTTTTGTAGAGCATATAGCCCTTCAGCAGGGAAGACACGGTGGCCGCCGTGGTTGAGTCGGACGTGATCACCGTCATATCGAAATTGACTCCGCTGTTGAAGTTCATGGCATAACGCGAGCCCACAAGACGCTTTTTGATGGTCTCGTAGTCCGCGATCTTTGAAGCATCTCCCATGGCAGAGTGAAGGGCGTTTTGTGTGCCCTGCTGATCGAGAATGCTCCAGACCGGCGCCGAGTCCACGTCGGCCATCATGTCTGCCATGTTGCCGTTTGTGTCGAGTCCCAGCACCTGCCCATCCCGCGTATTAAGGGCGACGCGAATCGACGTGCTATCGCCAAACAATAAGGTACTGTCATCCAAGAAACTCATTACAAATCCGCCATCCATTGGATAGATTTCCGCAGTGCCGTACTTCTTTGGTACATATTTCTGAAGCTTCATTTTCTTCAGAACAGCCTTCATATTGAACGGGCCAGCGGCGACTCCGATGGTCTTTATGCCCTGTTTGCCAGTCCGGAATGACGCAAAAGTGAGCGTGTCCACATCTTTGTCCGGATCAAGGCCGATCCCTTTGAGCGCAGTTTCGAACTGCTTGATGTTGTCGGGCATGAGTTGCTGCTTCAGAGCCATCGCGGTCGGCGAGTCCTTCAAGGCGCGATAGTCTACGGATATCAACTGCAGCAAGTCGCCAGGTACGCAGGTGCGGGCGGACGAATTGATCGGCATCGCGTACGCCATACTCGCCAGAACCAGGGAAACCACCAAAAACTTAACAAGTCGCATAATGCCTCGAATCAGAGAGGGTCGGATCGCGCACCCGTTCGGTTAGATGCACCCAAAGCTCTCATCGTCATTAGATCGCTTTATTCTATTTTACTTGCAAGCCGCTCCGTGGAAACCAAAGTGCAAAGACCTAGAGCCTTTCGGGTAACCGCTTCGGCACTTGTCGTGGTTGCAAAAATGACGCGTCACGCCTAACGATCTATCGGGACAGAGAAACAGTATTCTGGCGCACCTGCTCAGCGAAGGCCTGGTCTTTGATGGAGGCTAAATTGATGTCCACATTCGCGAGGGCACCAGCTATGGCTGCGCCCGCCAACGCGGCCGCCGTGGCAAGGTCCGATTTCATATTCGGATTGGTTATCGGTTCGAGGGATTTCGCGATATTTCTGATCTCGTGGGCCTTCTCGGCGACGCTGAGCGGAACAGACGTAGCCTGTTTAAGGGCAGCTTCGACGGTTGCTTCCGCTACTTTCGCATCAGTAGCGGTGCGGGCGGTCTTGTAGGCCGCCATGACGGCGTTGTACGACTCGGCATCGGCATCAATAGACGTTTTGAGTTCCTCGCGCAAGGGTGCGAGTCGGGAGATGGCCTGACTGAGTTGGGCTTCATATTGCAGGTAAGCCTTCTTGCCCCGTGACATGCTCGCGACCATGGTTGCTAATCCGGCAGCCATTGCGGCAGCTGCCGCCGAAGCGCTTCCGCCTCCCGGTGTGGCTGTGGGGGCGGCTAGTTGTTCGATAAACGGCTCCGCGCCCGCGCGTAAACCTCCAACCGCCATCTTTCCGCCCATCACCGCGGCCAACCGGTTCTCGAGAATCAGAGAAGAGTCGAAATTCTCAACTTGCAGAAACCATTCGGCCGCCTGTTCCAGAGCCTTCTTGGGAATCAAGCCCACGATTTCACTGGATACAGGCATGACGCCATACCGAGCCGCCTCGCGCCTAACCAGCTCAAAAACGCGGTGAATCGGCGTTTGCTCGAAGTCCGTCAGGTTCATCGAAACCTGAGCCAGACCGCGCACCAGAAAGCCAGCGCCTTTGACAAAGCGCATGCCTCCCGATGAGAAACGGACCGCCTTCGCAATTTTCTTTGCGATCTCCACATCAGGCGTGTTCAGAAATACGTTGTAGGCAATCAGAAATTTCCGCGCTCCAACAACGGTTGCGCCCGCCGTCGGGTGTATACGCGGTTCGCCGATATCGGGTCGGCGCCCGGGATTTGTAGCGATTTCAGCGCGGATACCTTCAAATTGCCCGCGCCGGATGTTCTCCAGGCCTTGCCGCTCCGGCGTCCTGGCTGCAGACTCGTAGAGGTATACGGGAATCTGAAATCGCTTCCAGATTGCCTCGCCAACGTGGTTGGCCATCGCCACACAATCCTCGATCGTGACACCATCGATCGGAATAAAAGGGACGACATCCGCAGCTCCCATTCGAGGATGTGCCCCGGCGTGCGTATTCAGGTCGATCAATTCAGCCGCTTTGCCTACTCCACGAATCGCTGCTTCCTGGATCGCCTGCCGCTCACCTACGAGCGTGATCACGCACCGGTTGTGATCGGAGTCCATTTCGCGGTCGAGCAGGTAAACGCCCGGCATCTTCATGGCATCGACAATGGCGTCGACCTTGGCTTTATCGCGACCTTCGGAAAAATTGGGGACACATTCGACGAGCGTGGACATAACGGAAGAGGATACTTGTCACCAGAGTTCCGGCGCAACACTGACGAGCGACAAAACGAGCAGTGGAACAGCTCGCTGCCTATTTGCGCCCGCCGAAAAACTTCCCAACTCCCACCCTTACCTGCACAGTGTTTACGCCCGGATTTGGCGTCGCTAAGCCCGCATTGGAAATGTGCATGTAGCGCAATTCCACGCTGACATTGTGCTTTGCGCCAAGAATGTGCATGCCCAGCGCTGCCTGATCCATGAAGTTCACGGTGTTGGTTCCATTGGGCACGTCGCGGTTGGTGAAAAGTACTCCGCCCGCGAGCTCTAGGAATGGCGAAATGCGCCCATGCTTTTGGAAATTCCACTTTAGCCCCAGCGGGTCGAATCCAGCGCCGTAAGCAGTATTTCCGGGCTGAAACGCAAGAAACATCGGGACGGCATCGACCGCATACTCAAAGCGCCCGCGAAGAAACCCGGGCAGATGTGGTCCAGTAAGAACCCAGCCGTATCGCAAGCCCGCGTTGAAGATTCCGGTGTCACCTCGTCCACCGGCGACGGAATGCCCTCCTCCTGCCCACACCTGGACCTCATTCGCGCCTTTCTCCGGCGCAGCCTGAGCAACGAGCATAGTTGACGCGGTTAGGAAAACGACTAGCAGGAACGATCTCATGCGTTTGTTAAACGAAGCATCACGATACAGGAAAGGTCCGATCAGCTACAACGCAGGATGAGAAGTTCGGAGGTAGAGCCGCGAAAATTGCTACCGATGCTTTGCGGACCGCGCGCCATGACGAGCAAGGTCGAGGGCATCTTGTGCCGCGCGGGTGAAATTATGGCGGGCGACGCCAGCTTCCTCGAGATAGTCTCCCAAGACCGGAATTACACGGAGGGCCTCTACCTCATCCAGATCGTTAACGATCTGGCAGGCTCCCTCACTCGCGTATTTGGTTTTCAATTCGTCGGAAGCAGGGGTGCGATTGATCAATGCGTAATCGAAGATCGGTCCTTGCGCATGGCGCGTCAGGGCGCGGATATGGTCTGCAGCCGTGAGCCCCAGGCTCTCATTGGCTTGAGTCATGAGGTTGCAGATGTATACCTTCGTTGCCTTCGACTCGACAATCGCCTGAGAGATCCCGCGCACCAACAAGTTTGGGATCAGGCTGGTGAAGAGCGATCCCGGTCCAATGGTGATCAGATCTGCATTCGCGATCGCTTCCAGGGTTTGCGGCATGGGTCCCACGCCGGGCGGTACAAGAAACAGCTCTCGAATACGCCCCTTACTGGCCGTGATCCTGGTTTCGCCGCGAACGCGGGTACCATCTTCCATCAGCGCTTCTAGTTCGATGTTCGATGTTGTCGCAGGATAGATATGGCCGCGGGTGAGCAAAATCTCGGAAGACAGCCGAACCGCCTCAGAGAAATCCGACGTCAGGGAAGTGAGGGCCGCAAGAAAAAGATTGCCGAAACTATGGCCTTCGAGCCCGGAGCCCTTGTCGAAACGGTGTCGAAACAGTTTCGAAAGGAGCGCCTCATCCTCACTGAGAGCCACGATACAGTTGCGAACATCCCCGGGCGGAAGCATGTTCAATTCCTTCCGAAGACGTCCGCTGGAACCGCCGTCGTCGCTCACCGTGACAACCGCGCAGAGGTCACGGATGACCGGAGAACTCGAGTTACGTTCGAGGATTTCTGCGGGAGTCAGGACAAACCGCTTCAGACCCTTTAGCAGGGTAGAGAGGCCTGTGCCTCCACCGATCGCGACCACACGAAGACCGCTAGCCTGAGCAGACTTCTCGGGTATCAGGGTCTCGGCGGCCTTCGTTTCCATCCAGCTTTCCTCGGAGTCCGCTGGTTAGAGCGACTCTGCGTCACCGAGTTCGTCGGAGCCCAATTCCGCTCCCGGATCGGGATAGAGAAGTTCGGTAAACCGTGGATCCTCAGCCAGATTCTGGAAATCGGAGTCGTTGCGGGCCTGGAATCGCAATTGAGCATTAAGGTGCAATGCCTCATCGAGATGCCGTAGCGAATCTTCCACGTGTCCCGTCAAGCAGTCGAGCGCCGCGAGTCCGTAAACGACGTAGTCGGCTTTGGGATTCTGTTTCAGTAGTTTGTCGAGATGTTCGCGGGCGGTCACATAATCACCCACATTCATCAGCGAAACCGCAAAATCGAAGTGCTCTTCGGGCGTTTTGAACTGTGTCGCGGCGGTGCGTTCCAAGTGCTGGTTGCAGATATTGAGGTGCACCGTGGCGCGGTCAATCAGTTCCTTGCTGGGCCCGGTCAGGACCTTTTGGAAATGCGGCTTTGCCTTATCGAACTTGTGTTCCTGCATAGCGCGCAAGCCGGCCTCGTAGCTCTGCAGCGCCTGGGTATAGCGGGGATCTTCCGCTGCGGGTTTCTTCGGTGTGGATTTCTGGGCCATGTGTAAGACTCTTCCTGTGTTCTTAGTAATGGCAGGCTCCTGATATTCTGCGTTTGAATCGAGCATTCAAGTATCGCCCAAACAGCGGGTTCAGAGCAATCGCGTCCAAGGCACCTCCCTGAGGTTGTGAGCCGCCTAACGTGGCGTGAGCGTGATCGCAACGCGGTACAATACGCGAATCGTAAGCTGGGGCGTACCTATTTGCACATCAAAATTCTCATCGTATCTATTGTCGGCCTTTCAGTTGTGTCTGCGGCGCAGGAACATAGCCATGGGCAAGTCGAACGGCTCGGCACGGTTCACTTCGCCTCGTCCTGTAATCAGGAAGCGCAACGGGAAATAGATCGAGCCGTAGCCCTTCTGCACTCTTTCGAATTCAGGCGAGCGATTGACGGATTCAATGCCGCGCTCGCGAAAGACTCTACATGCGGGATTGCCTACTGGGGCATCGCTCTTAGCCAGTGGAGCAATCCATTCGCGGCAGGACTGAAAGACAAGGGACAACTTGAAGCGGGGCGAGCGAGTGCGGAACGCGGCAAAGCACTGGGCGCGGGGACGGAGCGGGAGCGTGCATACATCGCGGCTGTGTCTGCGTTGTATACCAATTTCGAGAACACGCAACAACGTGCGCGCTTGATCGCCTATCGCGACACCATGGAGGCACTGGCTGCGAGGTATCCGGCGGACCATGAGGCCCAGATCTTTTACGCGTTGGCGATTGCGGCCTCAGAAGATCCGTCTGATAAAACCTATGCCGGTAGACTCAAGGCGGGAGCCATCCTTGAAAAACTCTTCCAGGAGGAGCCGAACCATCCCGGACTCGCTCACTACATCATTCACACCTATGATGTCCCACCATTAGCGGGACGGGCGTTGCAGGCGGCTCGACGTTATTCCGAGATTGCGCCAGATGCTCACCACGCCTTGCACATGCCCTCTCATACCTTCACTCGCACCGGCTATTGGCAGGATTCAATCAACAGTAATGTCTCAGCCGCTGGGGCCGCCAAACGTGATGGTGAAACAGCGGAGGAACTCCATGCGAGCGACTACGAGATCTACGCCTACCTGCAAACCGGACAGGACGAGGCAGCAAAAAGGCTGGTCGATTCTTTGCCGGAAATCGCTTCACGTTTTGATCCGAAGAAGGTGATCAGTGGAGCTGCCAGTCCTTCCGTGGGGTACTTCGCGCTCGCCGCTATGCCGGCAAGATACGCGCTGGAGCGCAGCGATTGGCGGCAGGCTTCGCTCCTTACCGTGAAAGAGAGCCCATTCCCGTACACCGATGCCATCACCTGGTTTGCGCGCGGATTAGGGTCCGCTCGGCTCGGGGAAGCGACGGCCGCCTATGAGTCAGCGGCGTCGCTCAAGCAGGCCCGCGAGCGGTTGTCGAGTTCCGGCGAGAACTACTGGGCTCTCCAAGTCGAAATCGAAGAGCGGGAAGTCCGGGCATGGGCCAAAATGGCCGAGGGGAAGAAAGAGGAAGCACTCCAGGTAATGGAATCAGCCGCAAAAATGGAGGATGGAACAGAAAAGAGTGCCGTTACACCCGGCCCACTCGCTCCTGCGCGCGAGTTATTCGGCGAGATGCTGTTAATTGCAAATCAGCCGGGGCTCGCACTGGAACAATTCGAAACGACTCTGAAGAAGGAGCCGGGACGTTTCCGGTCACTTTACGGAGCAGGCCATGCCGCCCAGGTGGCCGGGCGCACAGAGTTACAAAACAGGTATTTTCAAGAGCTTGTGAAAGTCTGCGAGCACTCCGACCGGCCAGGGCGGGCCGAACTTGTCGATGCGACGAATGTTCTCTCGCAAAGCCGGCCTGACAAGCCTTAGTTCATTGTGGCCGCGGAATCCAGGTCGATCTGCTTCCACTCCCCTTTGATGATCCCTGCCCGGATTTGGACCGCAGTCTTCCCCTTCTGGTGCTGCTGATAGGAGTAGTAAAGCTCCTTCAGACAGGTGGAGCATCTGGCGCCATGAGTATTCTCGAAGCAACTGTGGAGGCTGTTGTGTCCCATGCGGTCGCAGTAGCAGTAGCAAGGCTGCTGATGGAGCACAGTGGGGATTTTTGCTGCCAACTCATAGGCGTGCGTCTGATAAGGATTCTGCGCGTCCGCTCCCCACAAATCAGCCTTGGTCAGGATCGGAGGCAGCTTCGTACCTTTGGGTGGCGGACCGGCATTGTATGCGGGTGTACCGCTCGGTTCTTGCGGTGCGCTCCATTGAGCGGATACTGAAAGGGTGACGATAAACAAAAAGCCCAGCGCAAAAGTGCGGAACACCAACTTGTTGTGAGTCAGCCGAAAGATCATCGTTCTCCCCAGTTTTACTATTGTAACCCGGACGTCAGTACAACCCTCTTTCTTCCCGAAGGCTTCTGTATACAATAGAGACGCATGCCGGAAATTTCCCCAGAGCCAAAATTAGCTTCCGCCGTGGAAGCAACTGTACCGTCCCTCGGTTCCACTGCTCCACTTGTTGTCGCACCATCCTTAAACGTCGATCCGGTTGCTCGCCTCGGCACAGGATGGGGCGTCTGGCTCCGCGATCTCATCATCTCGCTCGCGATTTCGGCTTTCATCATCATTTTCCTCTATCAGCCTGTGAAGGTAGAGGGCACCAGCATGATGCCTTCGCTGGAAGATCAGGAACGGATCTTCGTCAACAAATTCGTCTACCGGCTGGAGCCGATCGGGCGTGGAGACATCGTTGTATTCCGCTATCCGCGCGACCCTTCAAAGAGCTACATCAAGCGAGTGATCGGAATGGCAGGGGATCGCATTCGTATCGATGCAGGGTTGGTTTATGTCAACGGCGAACCGCTCGACGAGTCCTACGTTCCGGCGGAATACGTCGATGCGAGGTCCTATCCCGAACTCATCGTTCCGCAGAATTCGTACTTTGTGCTGGGCGATCACCGCTCAATGTCGAACGACAGCCGAGATTTTGGCTCGGTAAACCAAAGCTTCATCTACGGCAAAGCCGTCTTCGGCTATTGGCCCATGGAAAAGATGGGTCGCGTCAGGTAGTGCCGCCCCCCCGGCTGTCGCAGTCCGAATTTTTCCTCAGTTTTCCTCAGCTTCAGGTCCCTTCTTTCCTTGGCCCTCAGGAAAATCCCTGTTAAAATCCATAAAATCCACTCTTCGGAGCGAGAATGCAGGCTATCCTTGCGCTGGAAGACGGCAGAGTCTTCCGAGGCAAAGGCTACGGCGCCAAAGGCGAATGCTACGGCGAAGTCGTTTTTAATACTTCCATCACCGGATACCAGGAAATTTTCACCGACCCTTCCTACTCCGGACAGATCGTCGTTCTGACGAATCCAGAAATCGGAAATTACGGCACCAACCAGGACGATAACGAGGCCACGCGCCCGTGGATCGAAGGCCTGATCGTGCGCGAGTTCTCGCGCGTCAGCTCGAACTGGCGCTCGCAGCAGGTCGCCGAAGAATATCTGGAACAGTTCAAAGTCCCGGTGCTCTCGGATATCGACACGCGCGCGCTGGTGCGGCATCTGCGCGATCACGGCGTTCAGCGCGGAGTCATCTCGACGATCGAGAGTGACACAGACAAGCTGATCGCGAAGGCCCGTTCTATCCCCAAGATGGACGGGACAGATTTGGCCAAGGAGGTCAGCACCAAGCGATCGTACGTCTGGGAAGTCGGCGAGCGCTCGCACGAGCCGACCGCCGTTGTCGGAGTGAAAGACGAGCCGCCGCGTTTCCACGTCGTCGCCTACGACTTCGGCATCAAGCAAAACATCCTGCGCAAACTGCGCGGCGAAGGCTGCAAAGTGACGGTCGTTCCCGCGCAAACTCCGGCGGAAGATGTGCTAGCGCTCAAGCCAGACGGTGTCTTCCTGTCGAATGGCCCCGGAGACCCCGAGCCGTGTACGTACGCGGTTGATTCGATCCGTCGGCTGATGGGCCGTCAGCCAATCTTCGGCATCTGTCTCGGACATCAGTTGACCGGGATTGCGCTCGGCGGCAAGACTTTCAAGCTGAAGTTCGGCCACCATGGCGGAAATCATCCGGTAAAGCAGTTGAAGACGGGCAAGATCGAGATCACGGCGCATAACCATAACTTCGCTGTCGATCCGGATTCACTGGCTGAAAGCGAAGTCGAGTTGACGCACGTCGATCTGAATGACGACACGCTCGAAGGCCTGCGCCACAGAAATATGCCGCTGTTCAGCGTGCAATATCACCCGGAAGCCGCCCCAGGCCCGCACGATTCGCACTATCTGTTCAAAGAGTTCACCAAGATGATGGAGGAGTGGAAAGGGTGAGGCACTTTATCGCGACCGCGGTGATGGTGGGGGGCATCGCGATGACAGCGTCTTCACAGTTCGTTGGTGATTGCCCGCCAGCAAATTGGAACCACCCGATTTGGGTAAAGAGCCTTGCAGGTGTCGTCACCGATGCTACGGGAGCCGTAATTCCGAAAGTTCGATTAGTTCTTCAGGCCAAGAAGGGAAAATCTCTCGTTGAAGTCGAAGACCTTGAGACGGATTCAGCAGGGAAGTTTTCATCAAGAGCACACGCGGCCGGCGAGTATCGTTTAGTCACGTCTGGCCCGAAGGGATTTTGCAGACTAAGCTTCACCGTCTGGATCTCCGACAAGGGATGGTCGGAATTCACGTTAGTTTTGCCGGTGGCAGCGACCGATACGTGCCAATCATATTGCGACGAACGCGCGCGAATTGAAGAAATGAAGCCGGAGGTTTGAAAGGGCGGCGCCTGCAATGCGCGACCTTAGTTTGTGAGCAACTTGAAATCGAATAATGCCAAAACGCACTGACATCTCGAAAATCTTGGTCCTCGGCTCCGGCCCCATCATCATCGGGCAATCCGCCGAGTTCGACTACTCCGGCACGCAGGCCTGCAAGGCGCTCAAGTCTGAGGGCTACGAAGTCGTGCTGGCGAACTCGAACCCGGCGACCATCATGACCGACCCGGAGTCGGCCGACCGCACCTACATTGAGCCGCTCACGCTGGAGTATCTCGAAGAGATCATCCGCATTGAGCGCGAGATTTCTCCTGGCGCCGGATTCGCCGTGCTGCCCACCGTCGGCGGACAGACCGCTCTGAACCTCGCCATCGAACTTTCCGATGGCGGCGTCCTCGAAAAATACGACGTGCAGCTAATCGGCGCGAATGTCGCGGCGATCAAGAAAGCCGAAGACCGCCTCTTCTTCAAAGACGCGATGCAGAAGATCGGCCTCGACGTTCCCAAGTCGGCTCTGGTGAACAACGCAAAAGATGGCATCGAGTTCGCCGGCAAAATCGGGTTTCCAGTCATCGTCCGTCCATCATTCACCCTCGGAGGTACAGGCGGCGGCATCGCCTACAACCGCGAGGAACTCGGCGAAGTGCTGGCCCGCGGCCTCGACCTTTCTCCGGTCCACGAAGCTCTGATCGAAGAGTCCGTCCTCGGCTGGAAAGAATACGAGCTCGAGGTGATGCGCGACACGAAAGACAACGTCATCATCGTCTGCTCGATCGAAAATTTCGATCCCATGGGCGTGCATACCGGCGACTCGATCACCGTCGCCCCGGCCCAAACGCTCACCGACCGCGAATATCAGGCGATGCGCGATGCGTCGATCGCCGTAATCCGCGAGATCGGCGTCGACACCGGCGGATCGAACATTCAGTACGGCGTCAATCCCGAGACCGGACGCATGGTTGTCATCGAGATGAACCCGCGCGTCTCGCGCTCATCGGCACTAGCATCGAAAGCGACGGGATTCCCAATCGCCAAGATCGCCGCCAAACTCGCCGTCGGCTACACACTCGACGAAATCCGCAACGACATCACCCGCAAGACTCCGGCGTGCTTCGAGCCAACGCTCGACTACGTCGTCGTGAAGATTCCGAAGTGGCAGTTTGAAAAATTCCCCGGCGCTGACGATACGCTAGGCCCGCAGATGAAGTCCGTCGGCGAAGTCATGGCCATCGGCCGCACCTTCAAAGAAGCGCTAATGAAGGGCATTCGCTCGCTTGATACGGGCAAGAAGGTTGGCTCCGACAAGATCGAGCCCAAGATCCTGACGCAGCGCCTGGTCACGCCGCATCCCGAGCGCCTCGCGTACATCCGCTACGCCCTTCGCCAGGGACACACGGTCAAACAGGTTGCCAAGATGACTTCGATGGATCCATGGTTCCTCTACCAACTCAAGGAGATCAACGACATGCAGCTTGAGTTGGAGAAGCACCCGATGGAATCGATCCCTCCGGATGTACTTCGCGACGCAAAACGCATGGGCGTTTCCGACGGTCGTCTCGCGCAGATCTGGCGACTCGACACGCAGGACAAAGTCCGGTTCATTCGCAAGAAGCACGGAATCATGCCGGTGTACAAGCGCGTCGATACCTGCGCCGCGGAATTCGAAAGCTTCACGCCGTATCTTTACTCGACCTATGAAGACGAGGACGAGGCGACGCCCACCGACCGGAAGAAAGTCATCATCCTCGGCGCCGGGCCAAATCGCATCGGGCAAGGAATTGAGTTCGATTACTGCTGCTGCCACGCTTCGTTTGCGCTGCGCGACGACGGATACGAGACGATCATGATTAACTGCAATCCCGAGACCGTCTCAACCGACTACGACACCAGCGACCGCCTCTACTTCGAGCCCCTCACGTTTGAAGATGTCTGGGCGATTTATCAGCACGAAACGTCAAAAGGTGCAGATGTCGGCGTGATCGTCCAGTTCGGCGGACAGACTCCGCTGAATCTAGCTCTGCCTTTGAAGCAGGCAGGCGTGAAAATCATCGGCACGTCTCCGGAGTCGATCGATCTCGCCGAAGACCGCAAGCAGTTCAACAAACTGCTCGAAGATCTCGAAATTCCCCAAGCTCCCGGCGTGATGGCGACGTCGATCGAAGAAGCCGTGGAAGGAGCGAAGCGCATCGGCTTCCCGGTTCTCGTGCGTCCATCGTATGTGCTCGGCGGACGCGCGATGGTCATCGCCTACGACGAGCAGTCCATCGTCCGCTACATGCAGGAAGCCGTCGAGTACTCACATGACCGCCCAGTCCTGATTGATCACTTCCTCGAAGACGCAATCGAAGTCGACGTCGACGCTTTGTCCGACGGAGAAGACGTCGTCATCGGCGGAATTATGCAGCACATCGAAGAGGCGGGAATACACTCCGGCGATTCGTCATGCGTACTGCCCGCAGTCGATATCCCGCCGCACCTGCTCGATCGCATGCGCGAGTACGCTTTCAAACTGGCGAAGGCGCTGAAAGTCGTCGGACTAATGAACATTCAGTTCGCGATCCCGCGGAAGCAGATGACTCCCGGCAACGGATCAGAACCTAGCAAAGTGTATGTGCTCGAAGTGAACCCACGCGCCTCGCGCACCGTGCCATACGTCTCGAAAGCGACGGGTGTGCCGATGGCAAAGATCGCGGCGCGCCTCATGACAGGCCGTAAGCTCCGCGAGTTCCTTCCCGACTTCATCGAACGCCGCGCTGACCTCGATACCGGAAACTGCTACTACGTGAAATCACCAGTTTTTCCGTGGAACAAATTCCCCGGCGTGGATACGGTGCTTGGTCCTGAGATGAAATCGACCGGCGAGGTGATGGGCGTGGCGGACAATTTCGGAGAAGCCTTCGCCAAGGCCCAACTCGCAGCGGGACAAAAGCTGCCTACCCAGGGCGCGGTGTTCATCAGCGTCACTGATAACGACAAGCGCTTCGTTGCTCCGGTCGCCCGCAAATTCGTCGATATGGGATTCAAGCTGGTTGCTACCGCCGGAACCGCCGACGTAATCGAGTCCGCCGGAATGAACGTCGAGCGCGTCTACAAAGTCAAAGAAGGACGCCCCAACGTCGTCGATTTCATCAAAGGCCAGCGTATCCAGTTAGTCGTAAACACTCCTACGGGCCAGGAGCCGTGGTTCGACGAGAAAGCAATCCGCCGAGCAGCGGTGACGGCGCGTATCCCCACCATCACAACCTTGGCGGCAGCCCGCGCTGCGGCGGAGGGAATTGCTGCGTTGCAAAGGGGCGAAGTCAACGTCCGCGCTCTTCAGCAACTGCATGCCGATCGGGCTACCGCTGGCCGCCGTCTAGCCGGGTAACGCTGCTCAGACCACGGGATTGCGGGTAGAATTGCAGACTATGTTGCTATCCGGAATTCTGCCGCCTATCACAACGCCCTTCTACCCCGAGGGCAACGTCTATTACAAAAAGCTCGAAGCCAACGTCGAGCGGTACTCGCGCACCCCTATCTCTGGAATCGTTGTTCTGGGGTCCACGGGCGAAGCGCTGATGCTCTCCGATCAGGAGAAGCGGGACGTGCTCAAAGTCGCTCGTGAAGCCGCGGCGCCGAATAAGGTCCTGGTCGCTGGAACGGGAATTGAATCTGCGATCGAGACGCTGCGGCTCACCGAATACGCCGCGGAACTCGGATACGACCTCGCCATGGTGCGCACGCCGCATTACTACAAGAAGCAGATGTTGCCGGAAAACATGCTGGCCTTCTATCGGACCGTCGCTGACCAATCTCCGATTCCCGTCATCGTCTACAGCTTCCCGCAAGCCACGGGTTATGACATCCCAGCCGAAGTCATGATTGAGCTTGCAGATCATCCAAACATCATCGGCATCAAGGAATCGAGCGGCGATATTGAAAAGGTTAGAAGAATGGTCGAAGGCACGCGTCATGTAAAACGCAGCGCCACAGTGACGGAGACTTTCGACGCGGTCACTCCTCGAATGCTGGCCGCGGCTGCGGCAGGGGAGTCGAGCAACGGTGTGGAACTGATCCCTGTCGGCGCGCTGGCCGGATCGGATACGTCCAAGCCCTCTTCATCTGCGGTAACAGTCGTTGGAAAGATGAAGACGCGTCAGAAAGAAGTCGGATTCCAAGTCCTCGTGGGCGCAGCGCACAAACTGCATCCGTCGCTTGATGCCGGAGCCGTCGGCGCGATCCTTGCCTTCGCTGGCCCAGCCCCAACAGCCTGTTATGAAATCTACGCCGCCTGGAAAGAAGGCGACGCCGAACTCGCCAACATCAAGCAGGAACGAATTGCAAAAGCTGCTCAGCAGGTTGGCGATCTCGGCGTCCCCGGCTTCAAATATGGCATGGACTACAACGGCTATTACGGCGGCCCATCGCGCCTGCCGTTCCTACCGCTCACAGGGGCACAAAAACAAGAAGTTGAAAGTCTCCTGACGGATATTAGGAACTAAGGGCTCTGCGTGGGAGGAAAGCCGTCGAAGCGCGAAACGTTCCTACCCATCTCTGAACAGATGAAAGCTTGGTCTGCGGCTCTCGCAGCCGAATTTCAGGACTGGCCTCAGGTTACCCAGAAGTCTTTTTTCGGCTTCACGGCTCTTTACCGCGGGAAAACTTTGTTTGGACTGCTACCCCGAACGAAAAGCGTTTTCACGCCCAAGGCCGTTGCTTTCCGATTCGAATCACTAAGCCGCGACGTCAGGGCTCTCATCGAAAAAGATCCACGCGTCGCCGCGTTCGACAAACACAAGACTCGCTGGTTCACCTTTGAACTCTCCTCTGATTCCGATCTGCACGACGCCCTCGACTACTTCGGTCGCGCTTTCGACAAGGCTCGCAGCCCCAAGAAAACAAAATAGATTCCTTCCACTTGTGATTGAAATCACACCGGGGTATACTTGATTCGAACGAACGTTCGAATGGCCCGCTGAACAAGGACTATGGGGAGTCCCTCTACAGCAACCCGTATGCGCGCGCGCCGTCAACGCGCGGCGCCTCCTGTCGAAACACGTTATGACAGACGGTTAGCGGAAATCCTTAGCCACGCCACAGAGGTTTTCTGCAAGAAGGGATACGAAGGCGCCTCCATGCGCGATCTCTCCCGCGAGAGCGGCATGTCGCTGGCCGGCCTTTATTACTACTTCGAATCCAAAGAGCGCCTGCTTTATCTGATTCAAAAACATACCTTCGCAACGATCGTGCAACGCCTAAAAACACGTCTGGAAGGCGTGACCGACACAGAAGATCGCATCCGCATCTTCATCCTGAATCACCTCGAGTATTTCCTCGCCAACCAGGCGGCCATGAAGGTGCTCTCACATGAGGACGACGCTCTCAAAAACGGCTTTGGCACGGATGTGGCTGCGATTAAGCGCGAGTATTACAGGATTTGTGTTGGGCTGCTCGACGAGTTGAAGCGTGAACGCAATTTACATTTCACAACTCGCCTTGCAGTGCTCAGCCTTTTCGGCATGATGAACTGGATTTACACGTGGCACAACCCGCGAGTTGACGCTGATGCCGAATCGATCGCAAGCGAAATGGGAGACATTTTCCTGCGCGGCGTGATGGCAAACAAGGGACGCAGATAGTTTTGAAAGGGTGCGGCTTAAAGCTGCGCCGTTAAGCGGTACAAAGATTCGCGGCCTCAGCCGCAGAGCGAATTTCCGAGATCAAGGAGCGATTCACATGGCGACGACAATGCAGCCGACAGCCGGCGAAACCACCAAACAGCTGATCAACTACCGAACCGATGGCGGCGTAGCCGTGATTGAGATGAACGATCCGCCCGCCAATACCTATACCTACGAGATGAACCGCCAGTTGGATGACGCGATCCTCAAGGCGCGCATGGACAACGATGTCTACGTGATCCTGCTGACCGGAAACGGCGACAAGTTTTTCTCGGCGGGTGCAAACATCAAGATGCTGTCAACCGTCGATCCGACGTTTAAGTATTACTTCTGCCTGCACGCCAATGAGACGCTTTTGCGACTCGAACACACGCCCAAGCTCGTGATCGCCGCGTTGAACGGCCACTGCGTGGGTGGCGGACTCGAAATCGCGATGGCCGCCGACATCCGCATCGCTCGCAAAGATGCAGGGAAGATCGGCTTGCCGGAAGTAAACCTCGGTGTTTTGCCAGGCACTGGTGGCACGCAACGTCTGTCGCGCTTGGTGGGAAAGAGCAAGGCCATCGAACTGATGGTCACCGGCAACACGTTCTCGTTCGAAGAGGCGCTGGAACTTGGGATGATCAATGACATCTACGAGCGCGACGGCTTCATGGAAAACATCATGGAGTACGCGCACCAGTTTTGCCCGCCCAACAAAGCGGCGAAGGCCGTTGGACGCATCAAGCGCGCCGTGCAGACCGGCTGGGAGATTCCGATGGAATCGGCTCTGGCCGTCGAGCGCGAAAACCAGCAGTTGCTTTTTCAGAGCGAAGACGCAAAAGAAGGGCTGGCCGCCTACGTGGAGAAGCGCCCAGCAACGTTCAAAGCGAAATAGCTTGTGTAGGGACGATCATCCGCCCTCGGCCGTCCGCCGCGCGAAGCGTGGCTGTTGAGTAGGAGATGGAATGGAGTTAGCAACAAGAGTGAATCTCAAACCCGGGCAGTTGCTGATCGATGGCCAGTGGACCAGCGGTTCAAAAAGCTTCGACACCGTCAATCCCGCTACGGGCGAGGTCCTGACGCAAGTTGTAGAAGCCACGACCGAAGACGTCGACCGCGCTGTCGCTGCCGCCCGTCGCGCTTTCGAAGACCGCACGGGACCCTGGCGCAAGCTCTCAGCTAGCGAGCGTGGGCGTCTTCTATGGAAGCTCGCTGATTTAGTCGAAAAGAATATCGACGAACTCGCCGAACTTGAAACCGTCGACAACGGCAAGCCAATCTTCGAATCGCGCTACGTCGACATGCCGATGGTCGTAGACGTCCTGCGCTATTACGCGGGGCTGGCGACCAAGATTCACGGCGAAACGATCAACACGTTCGAGACTGCTTTCACCTATACGCTGCGGGAGCCGGTCGGAGTAGTCGGTCTGATCGTTCCCTGGAATTTCCCGCTGTTACTTGCTTCGTGGAAAGTGGGACCAGCACTGGCGTGCGGGAACACGCTAGTGCTGAAGCCCGCAGAGCAAACGCCGCTCACCACGCTGAAATTCGGCGAGCTAGTCGTCGAGGCCGGATTTCCCGACGGTGTCGTCAATATCCTTACGGGCGGACCCGAAACGGGTAAAGCAATTGTGGCCCATCCAGGAATCGATAAGATCGCGTTCACCGGATCAACCGCGGTCGGCAAAGAGATCATGCGCGGCGCAGCCGACACGCTCAAGCGCGTCACGCTTGAACTCGGCGGAAAGTCCCCTAACATTGTTTTCGAAGATGCTGATGTTGACAGCGCCGTCAAAGGCGCAATCAACGGAATCTTCTACGGCAAAGGAGAAGTCTGCAATGCGGGCTCGCGCCTCTTCCTCGAAAGCAAACTGAAGGACGAGTTCACGGAGAAGCTCGTTGTTCGGGCTTCGAAAATGCGTCCAGCCGACCCCTTAGATCCAAAAACACGCCTCGGAGCAATCGTCAGCCAAGAACAAATGAACACCGTCCTGAACTTCATCGAGGCAGGGAAGAAAGACGGCGCGAAGTTGGTCAGCGGTGGGAATCGAGTCTCCGTCAACGGCGACAAAGGATTCTTCATTGAACCGACAATCTTTGGCGATGTGAAGAACGAGATGAAGATTGCGCGCGAAGAAATCTTTGGGCCTGTGTTGTCGGTGCTGACATTCGACGATATCGATGAAGTCCTCGAGCAGGCGAATAACAATCCGTACGGCCTCGCCGCGGCCGTCTGGACGAAAGATGTGAAGAAAGCGCACACGGTCTCCCGCCGTCTGAAGGCAGGAACGGTGTGGATCAACACGTACGGATTGATGGACGCGTCGCTTCCATTCGGTGGATATAAAAGCTCAGGATTCGGCCGCGAATTGGGAGCGCACGCAATGGAACACTACACGGAATTGAAAACCGTGTGGTTAAACATGGGATAAAAGTGGGGCGGGGGAGGATCTCTGTGTCCCTGTGGTAAGAGGATTTAACTTATGCCCGGCAAAGTAGCAAAAATCGGAACATTCAGTGACTGGATCGGTCTTTTCAACGATTGGCGCAAGGAAATTGGCGTCAATACGGAAGACATTGAGGCCTTCAAGTTCGACACGCTCTTTGGAGCCGTCGAGACCGACGATATCGAGTTCGGCCATTACAAAGGCCGCCGCAAGTGGGAGAATTTGCGCCAGATCCCGACGCAGCAAATGCGGGATGCCCTGATGAACATGATCGTTTACCAGGGAGACACCGAGTTTGCCAGCGTCGAACAGCAACGCAACCTGCTCGACAACGCGCCGACAGACTGGGACCGTCGCGCCATTACGCGCGTCATGATCGAAGAAATGCGCCACGGCTGGCAGATGTGCGCTTTGCTCGTCGACCACTTTGGGTATTCAGGCAAAGTCGAGGCCCAGAAGATGCTCGAGCGGCGGGCTTTCGAAAACAAGCGCCTGCTCGGCGCGTTCAACGTCGATGTCGATAACTGGATGGACTTCTTCACCTATACCGATTTCGTTGATCGTGACGGCAAGTTTCAGTTGCAGATGCTGAAGTACTCGGCCTTCGCGCCACTGGGACGCTCCATGTCCTACATGCTGCGTGAAGAAGCGTTTCATATGGGAACGGGCAACGACGGGTTGCGGCGCATTGTTGAAGCGGGCGTGATCCCTGGATGGTTGATCCAGAAATACCTCAACAAGTGGATATCGAGCTCTTACGATCTGTTCGGTACAGATCACTCCTCTTCGGCGCACTGGGCGTATGTTTGGGGGATTAAGGGCCGCTACGACGAGCCGAAAAACGACAAGGCTGCCGATCTCGACGATCTAAACGACTACAATCGCCATCTTTACCGCGAGGAAGTGGCTGGATTGATTGAGCGTTTCAATGGATATCTAAAGCCGGGCCAGCCAAGACTCTATGCTCCCGACATCAAGTTCAACCGAGCCATCGGTCGATGGGCCGGACAGAAGTTTCACGCCCAAACGGGCGAGCCGCTCGAAGATCGAGCATACGAAGAACATCTGAAGGAATACATGCCGTCGGTGGAAGACAAGAAACTCTTGCTGGAGATCATCGAGACTGAGAAAAAGTGGATAGCCGAGAAAACCGGAGCGCGCGACCCGCTTGCCACCATCGGCGAAGTGCGGAAATCAGCGATCAATATCTGATTTATGAATACTGCTTTAGCAGGCTCGAAATTGGCGCGTATTTCAGTTGAGGTTGAAAGTGCGGCCGCACACATCTCGCTGCGCAATCCTCAACTGAACGTCATTGATATCCCGATGATGGAAGAACTGGCGCAGGTGCTGGCAGAGATCGAGACCCGGACTGATATTCATGTCTTGGTCTTCCGAGGGCAGGGCAAAGCCTTCTCCGCCGGAGTCGACATTGCTGCGCATACGCCTGACAACGTGCAACAGATGCTGGATAAATTTCATGCGGTCGTGCGTTCTCTGCTCGCGACGAAGAAAATAACGATCGCAGCGGTCCATGGACTTTGCCTCGGTGGCGGCGCCGAGTTGGCCATGGTTTGCGACCTGGTTTACACCAGTGAAGACGCGGAGTGGGCTTTTCCCGAAATCAAGTTGGGATGTTTCCCGCCGATTGCCTGCACGGCGCTCGCTGCGCTCGTCGGGCAAAAGAAGGCTGCCGAATTGATTTTGACTGGGCGCTCGGTGACGGGCAGGGAAGCTGCGGAAATCGGCTTAGCGACACGTGCTGTATCCGATAGCCATTTGAATTCTTCGGTGCAAGCGGGTGTCGCGCAACTGCTGCGGCTAAGTCCCGCTGCTTTGGCGGTCGCTAAAAAGGCTTGCTACGCCTGGGACTCTATGCATTTCGACAAAGGATTGGCACGGGCCGAGAAGATCTACTTCGAGGACTTAATGAAAACGGCAGATTCGCAAGAAGGTACTCGAGCATTCATCGAGAAACGCTCACCAAAGTGGTCTGGACGATAGGACGGAATGGTATACGAGATTACGGCCGAAGAGGTAAAGGGGAAGCTCGATGCGGCCGAGCCATTTATGCTGCTGGATGTTCGCGAGCCCTGGGAGTTCGACACGGCAAGAATCTCGGGTGCAAAACTTATGCCCATGGGCGATGTGCCATCAAGAGCGCATCAGGAGCTCGATCCGGATGATCACATCGTTGTCATGTGCCATCACGGGGTGCGATCGATGAACGTGACGGTCTGGCTGCGCCAACAGGGATTCGAAAAGGTTCAATCGATGCGAGGCGGTATCGACGCCTGGTCGCGAAATGTGGATCAGAAGGTGCCGATGTACTAAAAATCCCTCTTGGCCATTGGCTCTTGGCTTTTAGCTAAGAGCCAATGGCCAAAAGCCAAGAGCCAACTTGAAGAAAGAACTCATATTACTTCGCGTCAACGGCCGCACCCATGAGGTCGCCACGGAGCCCAGCGCGTTGCTGCTCGATGTGCTGCGGCAGCAGTTGCAGCTCACCGGATCGAAGCGCGGATGCGACGACTCTTCCTGCGGAGCCTGCACCGTCTTAGTTGACGGTGTGGCGATGATGTCGTGCACGCTGCTTGCCGCCAGTTGCGAAGGTCAGGACATCACTACGATCGAAGGCGTCAGTGAGCATGGCGGCCTTGCGGCGATTCAGAAAGCTTATGGCGACTGGGGCGGCGCGCAATGTGGATATTGCACCCCGGGGTTCATCATGACGGTGAAGTCTCTCCTGACAGAAAATCCGGATCCCTCGGAAGAAGAAATTCGAAATGCTCTAAGCAGCAATTTGTGCCGCTGCACTGGCTACAACCAGATGTACGAAGCGATCCGCTCGGCGATAGCTGCGGAGCGCACCGCAGTGATGACTGTTGAGTAGGATCATCAAAGTGACTTCTCCGACGACTAACGACCAACGACCGACGACCGTATTCTCCATTATCGGTAAGCCCACCGCGATGGTCGATGCCGCCGAAAAGACAACGGGTGCCGGCCGATATACCGACGACCTCAGCTTACCCGGCATGCTGATCGGCAAGATCCTGCATTCGCCCTACCCGCACGCGCGCATCAAGAGCATCGACACAAGCCGTGTCGAAGAGCTCGATGGAGTGGTCGCGGTCGTCATCGGCCAAGATGCTCCGAAAACCTATGGCATTCTTCCCGTCGGCCACGATGAATATCCGCTCGCCGTGGACAAGGTCCGTTACGTCGGCGACAATGTCGCCTGCGTCGTAGCCACGAATGAAGCAATTGCCGAGAAGGCGCTTGAGTTGATCGGTGTCGACTACGAAGTTCTGCCAGCGTACTTCGATCCTGAAGAATCGATGAAGGCCGAGACTGATCTAATTCATGATCACAAGCCGCACAATCTCGAAAAGGATTATCACCATTCCTTCGGTGATCCTGAAAAGGGGTTCGCCGAAGCCGACGAAATAGCCGAGGCCCGCTTCGTCGCCAACGAGGTCACTCATGCGGCGATGGAGCCACACTCGACGTTGGCATCATTTGAAATTGATCCACACACCGGCAAGCCCGGACGCCTCACCGTCTGGTCATCGACCCAAGTTCCGTATTACCTGCAACACAAACTGTCGCTCGTACTCGACATGCCCATGTCGCAGATCCGCGTGATCAAGCCACTGGTCGGTGGAGGCTTTGGCGGCAAGAGCGAAGTGATCCCGCTGGAGATCATTGCGGCAGTAGCAGCCCGCAAGGCCCAGGCTCCAGTGAAAATTACGTATACGCGGGAAGAAGTCTTTTGGGCACATCGCGGACGCCCGCGTACTATCGTCGATCTCAAGACCGGCGTGAAAAAAGACGGCCGCATCACTGCCGTCAAAGCCCGCGTTGTGCAGGATGGCGGGGCTTATTGTTCCTACGGTGTCGTGACGATCCTCTACTCTGGCGCGCTGCTCGGTGCGCTCTACGACATTCCCAACATTCAATATGACGGATATCGTGTCCTGACCAACAAGCCCGCCTGCGGTGCGATGCGCGGACATGGCACAGTCAACGTACGCTTCGCCTTCGAATCGCAACTGGATGAGCTGGCCGCCAAGATCGGCATGGACCCCGCCGAAATCCGACAGCGCAACCTGCTTCATCCGCCCTGCATCACCGTCAACGGGCTCCGTGTGCAAAGCTACGGGCTTCCCGAATGCATCGAGAAAACTGTCGAGCGTTCTGGCTGGAAAGATCGCAAGGGAAAGCTCTCTAAAGGAAGAGGGCTCGGCATTGCATGCAGCCACTACGTCAGTGGTGCGGCGAATTCCATCATCCGCTCCGACATGCCGCACTCCACGGTGAATATCAAGATCGATCGAGATGGCGGCGTGGTCGTCTACACAGGTGCCTCTGAAATAGGTCAGGGTTCCGACACGATGACGGCCCAAATCGCTGCAGAGGCGCTGGGATGCTCGTTGTCGCGAATACGAGTGATTGCCGCCGACACCGACCTCACGCCGATCGACATTGGCTCTTACTCCAGCCGCGTCACCTTTATGGCCGGCAATGCCACGCTTCGTGCCGCGCAGGAAGTAAAGAAATTGATTGCTGCGGCAGCCGCAAAGAAGATGGCCTGCGGAACGGAAGACTTGGTATTCAAAGAAGACAAGGTCGAGAGGAAAAATGGTCATCTAACGGGCGAAGCCCCCGGCCGCGAGGCCGAGCAGCGCTCGGAAGCCACTGTTTCCGGCCGAGTCGAAGGCCAAATCCTCCGCGATTCTCTCCAGCAGAAACGCAAAGACGAAGGCCCAAAGGACCAGATGACCTTCGAAGAAGCCGTCGTCTCCGCGATCGATTTCCACGGGGCACTCACGGGTACAGGTTCTTACGCGCCACCTCCCGAAGCTCGAGGCGGCAAGCACAAGGGTGCTGGCGTCGGTCCTTCGCCAGCCTATTCCTATTCTGCTCAGGTTGCTGAGGTCAGCGTTGATGAGGAAACGGGCGAAGTGGCCGTCCACAAAGTCTGGGCAGCCCACGATTGTGGCCGCGCGCTCAATCCCGTCTCCGTCGAAGGCCAGATCATCGGCTCCGTCTGGATGGGCATGGGCCAGGCGCTCACAGAAGAAATGGTCTGGAAAGATGGCATGCTGATGAATCCGGGATTGCTCGAATACCGCAGCCCATCTTCAATCGAGTCGCCATCGGTGGAACCGATCATCGTGGAAAGCATCGACCCCGAAGGTCCGTTCGGCGCGAAAGAGTGCAGCGAGGGATCCTTGGCCGCAACCATCCCAGCTATCGCCAATGCCATTTACGATGCTATCGGCGTACGCTTGCACGAGTCACCATTTACTCCTGAACGAGTCCTTGCGGCAATTCGTGCGAAGAAAAGCGCGAAATCCTTGAATCTCACCGAAGGCGTCGATCCCACTTCACCAAGCCGCTTCCGCGAGCATGGTGGGTCGCTCTGCTTCAAAGGCAAAGGTCCTGAACGGCATCCGCTTGACCCGTCGCGGCAAGAAGTCGCAATCGGGGGTGGCGATTGAGCCTACCGCAGTTTAAATTACTGCGTCCCCGGCGCGTTGATGAAGCACTCGAACATCTCGCCAAACACGGCCCAAATCTTCGCGTGCTTGCCGGTGGGACCGATCTTATCCCTTCGATGCGGCAGAAGCTCTTTGAGCCGGAGTACATCCTCGACCTGCGCGGAATTACCGAGCTTCGAGGCATTAAGCCGCTCGCCGATGGCGGAGCTGAAGTCGGAGCTCTCACCACGATCCGCGCAGTTGAGCGATCCGAGTTTTTGCGCCAGTATTATCATGTCCTGACTGAAGCAGCCGCCACAGTTGCTTCCCCTGTCCTTCGCAATATGGGCACGATCGGTGGCAATATCTGCCTCGACACGCGCTGTCTCTGGTACAACCAGTCCCTTACCTGGCGCAAGGGATGCGGCTTCTGTATCAAGAAAGACGGCGACCTTTGCCATGTCGCGCCGGGAGGAACGAAGTGTTGGGCGGCGTTTTCCGGCGACACGCCTCCCGCCCTGTTATGCCTGAATGCAGAAATCGAAATCGCCAGCCCAGAAGGAACTCGACGACTGCCTCTAGTGGATTTCTACACTGGTACCGGCGATAACTACCGTAGATTGCAGCCGGATGAAATTCTCACTCGCGTGTTTCTGCCCGCATCTTCAGGGGGATACAACGGTGTGTATCGCAAACTCCGCGTGCGTGGCTCCATCGACTATCCGCTAGCGGGCGTCGCGGTCGTAATGAAGCGCTCCAACGGCCACATTGCCGATGCTCGTGTCGGAATCACAGCCGTCAATCCCGCTCCCTTGATGGTAAAAGGCGCCACCCAACTGCTGGCAGGGAAAGCCATCGACGAAGAGTTGGCAGCAGCGGTCGGTGACCTTGCGGCAGCAAGTGCCAAGCCGCTCACCACTTCAGCGCTCACTCCTGAATACCGTCGCGAGATGATTCGTGTTTTTACCAAACGAGCTGTTCTGGCTGCTGCCGCGAACTAAACGCTCTGGTATGCTTCTCGCGGCTAACTACTGGTCTAAGCTGCTGATGATTACCGACTGCCACATCCACATCCAACCCATGGACATGTTCAAGCCGCATGCTCTGGAGTTGATGAAGAAGAAGCGTGCGAACTTCGATCAGATCGTCGAGTTCTGTCGCTCGCCCAAGGCTTTCCTCAAATTTATGGATGCGAGCGGCATTGACCGCGCCATGCTCATCAACTATGTCGCGCCTGAGGTGATCGGTTTTACAAGCGGTGTAAATCAGTTCGTCGCCGATTATGTAAAGGAAGATCCGAAGCGCCTGCTCTCGTGTGGAAGTCTGCACCCGCGCCACACAGAAAACATCCTCGCGGACGTAGAGCACATCCTGCGGCTCGGATTGAGAATGATCAAGATTCATCCGCCGCACCAACTTCTCTACCCGAACGATTACCTCACCGGCGCGAAGGAACTTGAGATCATCTATCGGGCCGCTGAGGCGAATGGCGTGCCTGTGATGTTTCATACCGGCACTTCAATCTTTCCAGGCGCACGCAATAAATACGGCGATCCGATCTACGTTGACGATGTTGCGGTCGACTTCCCCAAGCTGAAGATTCTCTTGGCCCATGGCGGTCGCCCGCTCTGGATGCAAACTGCCTTCTTCCTCATCCGCCGCCATCCAAATGTCTATCTTGATATCAGCGGCATCCCGCCGAAGACACTGCTGAAGTATTTTCCGCGCCTCGAAGAAATCGCGACCAAAACACTATTCGGGACGGATTGGCCCGGACCCGGCGTTCCCGACATCAAGAAGAACTTGGATGAATTCCGAGCATTGCCCCTGAGTGCGGGGGTCCAGGATCAAATCCTCAGCAAGACCGCGCTGTCGATTTGGCCGGCGTAAGTTCACAAATAAAAAGGGCTCGCATACTCTGCGAGCCTGAATCGCCGATCTACTTCCCACCAGCTGCCGCTGACTTGCCTCCCATCAACTCATCAGCCAGGGCCGTGGCTCCATAGATCTTCCGCAACGCTTCCTGAATGCCACGCGAATCGACCGACACCGCGCGAGCCTGCACATCACTGAAGGCGAAGTTCCACGAGAGAGACTGAATGTTTCCATCGAAGATGATCCCGACTACTTCACCCTTCTTGTTCACCGTCGGCGATCCGGAATTTCCTCCGATAATGTCCGCGGTCGAAACAAAGTTCAGGGGAGTCTTCAGATCCAGTTTCGGCTTAGACTTCAACCAGCTTTCCGGCAGGGCATAAGGAGGCTGGCTGCCGTGGGCGGTTGCATGTTCGAAAGCGCCGCCCAGGTTGGTATCGAAAGGAATCGCTTTGCCGTTGTCCTGATAGCCCTTCACCACACCGTAACTCAGGCGAAGCGTGAACGTTGCATCTGGAGGCTGGCTGAATCCACTCCGCGCGAAACGCGCTTTCGCGATTGTCGTTCCATCTCGGCGAACCACCGAATCGACCTTGTCTTCAAAGTCCTTACGCACATCACGTGCATCCTGATCAATCGCCCGCATCGCCACGATCAACGGATCATTGCTTGCATCGACTGCCGCCTGGCCGCCCTCATAGAGTTGCTTGCGTACGGCGACATCTTCGAGTTTGGTGTTACCGATCAGATCCTTGGCCGCTTCGTCGGGCGACTTTCCGTTCAGCAACTTTTGAACATCAGCGTTGTCTTTCCCTAACGCAGCCTGCATATCGCTGAGGGACGCCGACATTTCTAGCGTTTCTAGGTTCTTGTAGACCGGCTCTTCGGAGAATAGCTGTTGCTCAAGTGATGGCAAAGCCGAATCGCGAAACTCACGCATCCGCTGCTCGTTCGGCTTCGCTTTCTCCGCACCTGCGCGTGCCAGAACACGAGCGATCTGCGCCAGGCGAGGGAAGCCGCGCTGCCGTTCCAGGTAACTCAGATTGTTGTAGATCGACTGCTGTACCTTCATCGCTTGCGCGATCTCGTCCCACGGATTGCCGGCGCTCGCATCTTTCGAGTCAGCCTTGAACCCCGCCCTTAAGTTGTTTTCGTCTGCAGCTTTTGACTGCATGATTGACTTGTCGAGTAGGCCTGCATCATATCCCGTGTATGCCTTCTGCGCGTTCTGCAGGCTGAAGATATCTTCCTTGGCGACCCGGGCATTCTCTTCCGACTGCTTGCTGAAGTCCTGTAACAGTGCGATCCGTTGACCAAGAAATTTCAGGACGGACGGATACTGCGTATCGCGAAGGAACTCTAGTTGAGCCATCGTGAGCAGTCGGCTCGTACTGCCAGGATGTCCGGAAACGAAAATCAGCTCATTGTCGCTGACACCGGCAGGCGACCACTTCAGATAGTTATCGAGATGCGCAGGCTTTCCGTCTTCATAGACCCGGAAAAACGTGATGTCGAGGTCGTATCGCGGATACTCAAAGTTGTCCGGATCCCCGCCAAAGAAGGCAATGTCAAACTCTGGTGCGAATACCAGCCGGACATCCGTGTACTTCTTGTACTTGTAGAGGTTGTAAACTTGCCCAGAATAAAAAGTCACTACATCGCAGCGCAGTCCAGTTGCCGTCGTGCAGTCTTTTTCCACCTGTGACATGGCGGAGCGCTGCGCCGTCCCGATTTCCGCCGCCGACATTCCGGCCTTCACTCCAGCATTAATCTTGTTCGTTACATCTTCAATTCCCACGAGCTGGTTCAATTCGAGGGCAGGGCACTTTGCCTCTTCCGCCTGTGTTTTGGCATAAAAGCCTGTCTTGATGTAGTCGTGTCCTTCAGTGGAAAGCTGCTGCACGCATGCTGCGCCGACGTGATGATTGGTGAATGTCAGTCCGTCAGACGACACGAACGATCCTGAGCCGCCGTTGTTGAACCGCACCGAAGAGAGACGGACATGGTCAAGCCATTGCTGCGTCAGTTCAAAGCCGTACTTGGCCTTAATCTTGTCCTTGGGCGCTGCGTTATAAAGCCACATGCCTTCATCGGCGGTGGCTAACGTCGAAAAAGCAAACGCACACACGAACAGAATCGAAAGATAGCGCTTCATTGTTGAAGATCCTCCATTGAGGGCATGGATGCAGGGGCTGCTGCGTACTGAGGCAAACCCATTACTATACGCCGCCAGGAACAGCAGTAGCAAAGTCAACTTTGCTTCACAGGCCAAACGCCCGGCAAGATTTTGGCATCCAATCGTCACCGCAATCCACGGTACAGGTTGGAGACTTCAGAAACTTTACGGTATAAAACATAGTTGCACTCCGCGGTCTCCGGTGGCGATGGCTGTAACCCACGAATCCGACTTTAAGGCGAAATCAATGTCCAGTGTGACCTCAGCGCGTGCTCCCAAAGGGCTCGAAGGAGTCGTTGCCACCAACTCGAATATTTGCTACATCGACGGCGACCGAGGCGTGCTCGCGTATCGCGGCATCGATATCCATGAACTGGCCGACCACTCCAATTTCGAGGAAACCTGCTATCTGCTCTGGTTCGGCAAGCTACCCACGCGTTCGGAGCTGCGCGACTTGCACAATCGACTCGCGGAAGAGCGGAAACTGGATGCGTCGATCATCAATCTGCTTCGCACCGCTCCGCGCCACGCTTTGCCGATGGACGTCCTCCGCACCGCCGTCTCGGCGCTGTCGTTCTACGATCCGCAGGAAAAGAACAACGATCGCGCCGCCAACGTCGATAAGTCGATTCGACTCACGTCTCAGATTGCCATGATCGTTGCGACCTACGACCGAATTCGTAAGGGACATCCCGTCATCGACCCCGATCATTCGTTGTCGCATGCCGCGAACTTCTTGTTGATGCTAAACGGCAAACATCCGTCGCCAACCGCAGAGCGCGCCCTCGACATTGCGCTCATTCTTCATGCCGACCACGAATTGAATGCCTCCACATTCGCTGCCCGGGTGACGGCTGCGACACTGTCTGATATGCACTCTGCCGTCACGTCCGCCGTTGGCGCTCTCAAAGGACCGCTGCATGGCGGCGCCAACGAAGCCGTGTTTCATATCCTCCAAGCGATTGACGAATCCGGGGCCGATCCAATCGATTACGTGAAGGGCATGCTGGCGCAGAAGAAAAAGATCCCCGGCTTCGGACACCGCGTCTACACCACGGAGGACCCTCGAGCCACCCACCTGCGGGTGATGTCTCGCGACCTCGGCAACTCTAGCGGCCAGGCGAAATGGTTCGAAATTTCACACAAGATCGAAGAGTTTGTAAAAGCCGATAAAAAGCTGAATGCGAACGTGGATTTCTACTCGGCCTCGACCTATCACACTCTCGGGATTGACGTGGACCTATTCACCTTGATCTTCGCTATCTCCCGAATCAGCGGTTGGACCGCCCACGTAATCGAGCAACTCGACGACAACCGCCTGATCCGTCCTCGAGCCGAATATCTAGGGCCGCAGTACCCAAACCACTACGTGTCGATAGACGAGCGGAACTAGCTCCAGGCAATGACTCTGCTTCTTCCTTATCCAACTATGTAGCCCTTGCCTGGCGAGGGGTGACTGGGTTGATTTTCTAATTCCGGCAATCTTTCCTCCAAATCATCGTGATAATTGTTCACCATGCGTTTGAGGCCCTCCTTCAGGACTGCCGAATGGAAATTGATCAGAAGGCCCACACGGAGATTCAACAATCGAAGATACGAGAGAAGCTGCGCGTGGTCCACTGGATGCAGCGCTTCTTTGCATTTGATCTCGACAACAATTTCCCCGTTAACGACTAGGTCCGCCCGAAATCCGCAGTCGAGTTTGACCGCTTCGTAGATCAGGGGTACTGCTTTCTGTCTTTGAACCTGTAAGCCGGCTTTCTCCAGCTCATAAGCCAGGCAGGATTCATATGCCGATTCGAGAAGCCCTGGACCGAGTCGGCGGTGAATCTTGATCGCAGCGCCGATGATTTGGGATGTCGTCGATGGCAGAGGCATTTAAGGCTTACTGTAAACAGTCTGACCGCAGCGATAACGTTTCAGCTGAAATAAATTTCAAATGCAGTACCGTGATGGGAATGCGAAAGCGTAACCGCTGAGTGCGCAGGGAACCCACGCGGAGGCCGCGGAGAAACGAATGAGAACCGCTTCTCTCCGCGCGCTCGGCTGGACTCAGCGAACTCGGCGGTTACGGCTTCTATTATCGAAAGCGAGAGTAGCTTGGCGTTGCGGACCTCCTAAGCCTGTGTCAAATCCCGTAGAATAGAAGCGGGTTCTGTATGCACCGCGTTTACCTCGACAACAACGCCACCACCCCGGTTTTGCCGGAGGTGTTTGACGCCATGCGCCCGTGGTTTGGCGAGCATTTCGGCAATGCTTCGTCCATCCATCACCATGGTCAGGAGACGCGGGCCGCTGTCGAGAATGCGCGTGAATCGGTGGCCAAACTACTCGGCTGCGGCGCTTCGGAGATTGTGTTCACGAGCGGCGGGACCGAGGCTGACAACCTCGCGCTCTCCGGCTTGTTGAAGACGGGCGACCACGTGATTACCTCCAGCGTCGAGCATCATGCGGTACTCCACGCGGCCAAACATATGGAAGAGACTGACTGCGATCTGACTGTTTTGCCCGTAGATAGCCGTGGTCTGGTCGATCCGGCTGATGTTCAGCGTGCCCTCCGACCGAACACGAAACTGATATCGATCATGATGGCTAACAACGAAACCGGCGTGCTCCAACCAGTCGACGAGATTGGAAAGATCGCTGGCGAAGCAGGTGTGCTTTTCCATACAGATGCGGTGCAGGCGGCGGGCAAGGTGCCGATTAGTGCAAAGCAAATCGGCTGTGCCGCGCTGTCGATCTCGGGTCACAAGATGCACGCACCGCAGGGAGTCGGGGCCTTGTATGTGAAGAAGGGAACTCGCCTGCAGCCGCTATTCTATGGCGGACGTCACGAGCGCTCTCGCCGTGCAGGCACAGAAAATGTCCCAGGAATCGTCGCGTTCGGCAGAGCGGCAGAGTTAGCGAACCAAGGCTTCGAGCGTGGTGATGACAAGAAGATTACTGCGATGCGCGACCGCCTCGAGCAGGGAATTTTGGCGCAAGTGGACGAAGCGGGCGTGAACGGTGCAGGCTCGCCGCGCGTTCCGAATACAAGTAATGTCCACTTTGACCACATCGAAGGTGAATCCCTTGTGATTGCTCTGGATCTAAAAGGTCTGGCGGTCTCGACAGGAGCCGCGTGTTCGTCGGGCGCGATCGAGCCATCGCACGTTCTGCTCGCCATGGGACTAAAGCCGGAACGAGCGCGAGCCAGCATCCGTTTCAGCCTGGGCAAGCAGACGACCGAAGATGACATCGATTTTGTGCTGAGCATTGTGCCAGAAACTGTCGCAAGGTTACGAGCCATTTCGCCGCGGTACTCGAAGCAGCCCGTCAGCACGCATATGTAGCAATGCGCTTGTCATCCTGAGGCGCGCTTTTGCGCCGAAGGACCTATGCAATCTGCCGAAGCAGGCACACAGCTTAGTATTATCCGAAGTTCGCGATGCAAAGGTTTGGCCAGAAGCTAGAAACGAGGAACTAGAAGCTGAATACAGAAACCATCGCGGTCGCTATGTCGGGCGGTGTGGATTCCTCCACCGTCGCGGCCATGTTGCGCGACGGCCACAATGTCATCGGCCTGACGATGCAGCTCTGGAACCAGCGCCGCCTCGCCGGACGCGAGGGCATGCCCGAGTCCGTACAGGGACGCTGCTGCTCCATTGACGACGTATACGACGCCCGCCGTGTGGCCCAGCAAATCGGAATTCCGTATTACGTCATCAATCACGAGGAGCGCTTCGAGCGCGATGTGGTGCGTCCATTCGTCGAGGAGTACCTTTCTGGCCGCACTCCAATCCCGTGCAGCCTCTGCAACAATCATCTGAAGTTCGATCAGCTCCTTGTTGTGGCGCAACAGATTGGCGCTGACCGCGTTGCCACCGGCCACTACGCGCGAGTTACCTATGACGAGACCAGAGGCCGCTGGCTGCTAAAGCGCCCGGCCGACCACAGTAAGGATCAAACCTACTTCCTCTTCGGATTGACGCAAGACCAGCTCAGCCGCACGCTCTTCCCGCTGGGCGACATGACGAAGCCACAAGTCCGCGAACTCGCCGCCAAGCACGGTCTCGCTATCGCCGAGAAGCCCGACTCACAGGAAATCTGTTTCGTCCCCGGCGGAGACTACAAGCGTTTCATTGACGCCTACCTCTCCGAGCAAGGTGAGTCGTTGCCCGATACCTCAGGAGAACTGGTCACCACAAACGGGGAAGTCATCGGAGAGCATTCGGGCATTCACAATTTCACAGTCGGCCAGCGCAAGGGACTCGGCGTTGCTACCGGATCACCGCTCTACGTCATCCAGATCAGCGGGGCTCAAAAGCAGGTCATTGTTGGCGGCGACGAGCATCTCTACTCGCGCACTCTGCGCGCGAAGCGAGTCAATCTGATCTCCGTGGAAGACCTGAACGAGCCAATTCGCGTGACGGTAAAGATTCGCCATCGCCATGAGCCCGCCCCGGCGACAATCGAGAGAGCGGCAGAAGACGAAATCCTCATCACCTTCGACGAGCCACAGCGTGCGATTACGCCGGGACAGGCTGCAGTGTTCTATGACGGGGATGTTGTGGTGGGTGGCGGTTGGATCGCCTGACTGAAGATTAATACTGTCTTTTCGGGTAGTGCGTGTTCTTCACACTGTTCTTGAACATCTTGTCCTGCGCCTTCTTTTGCTTCTTCAAGTACTTCTTCATGGCTTTTTGTTGCTTCTTCTGAGCTTTTAGCGAATCCCGGTTCTGCGCATAGGCGGGATTTGTCGTCCTCGCTCCAGCAGGGATGGAGTACGTTAGGCAGCATATGGCGAAACAAAGTAACGTAGCCAGTCTTCTCATAAATCTTCCGGCACGAAGAATTCTTATCTGGATTCTATCCCAGATCCATCCGCTCCCATCAACAACAGTTGACCGAAGTCACCGCGATGGAACCACTTGGAAGCGGCTTTACCGCGGCTTTCGTAAGCACCCAGAATTACCGCGAAGCGACCCAAGGAAGGGAGTTCGAGTCTTGCTCAGCTTTTCTTCCAGCCTTGCAGTGCAGTCGCATCCGCGACAGGCCCACGGTTCGCTGCCATTCTCATCACGGCACTTGGCACGGTCGTGCGCGTCCTGTATGCGCGTGAGTTCAAAATACTCTTCCCAGTACGGACGTTCTTCCTGCAGCGGTGTCGGACAGTAGCAGATCTCCACCCAGCGAGCCGTCTGGTCTTCGCAAAGGCGTGCCTCCTTCATGTTGCGGAGGTATTCGCCTTCGGCCACCGAGCCTTGACCAAGCGTCTCCTGCTCAATGGCATTCAGCAGGTCGGCATCACGGCCGGGTTTGACTCGGGCTCTGACCAGATAACGCATGAAGAATTTATTGCAAACCAGCTTGCGCCAGCATCTGCTGAAATTGATTCCGCGTGCGCATGTCGATCGATTGCGCCACCAGTTTGCCTTCGCGATCATACACAAAGCTTTTTGGGATCCCCTCGACCACAAAGGCTTCATTCACCTTGCGCCCCGGATCAAGCAGAACCGGATATGTGATCTTCCGCTCCGCGATAAACGGCGAAACCTTAGCGGCGTCCTCGTCGGAAATCGACAGAACAAGGAATCCTTGATCTTTGTACTTGTCGTACAGAGCCTGGAGATCTGGCATTTCCTTGCGGCACGGGGGGCACCACGTGGCCCAGAAGTTCACGAGGACGACCTTGCCCCTTAATTCCCTCAGATGCCACGACTTTCCAGCCAGATCTGTCAACGTGAAGTCAGCATTCTGGCGTTTGGCATCACCCGCTGCGAGGCGAGCCAGAGCTTGGCCAAATTGCGGATTGTCCGACTCCGCTTGCATATGCTCATAACGAACGAGTGAGGCAAGCTCTAGGTAGAGATCGTCCGGTTGGCCATCTTTCGCTGCCGGAGGTTGTTCGCGGAGAGCACTCGCGAGCGTCGTAGTCACTTGCTGCAACGTCTCACGGCCAAAGTCACCTTCGGTTGATAAATTGGCGAGATCACCTGCAAGCCTGAGCTTGTTCGGGACGACCGGCAACTGGCGAATCTGCACAGCCAAATCCTTCGTCGTCTGTGCGCGCACAGTATCGTCAAGTTTGCGGAGCGTCTTGAGTTGATCGACAATCGGTTGCTCTTGCGGGCTCCATGTGACCTTTTCCTGAGCAAAAAGCGAGGCACTCAGCAGGACCGCAACAGCGATGGGATAGAGGACGGTCTGGCGAATAAATGGTTGAAGGGACATGAAAAGCCTCAAGGTCTCTTGGTCTTCGACGTTCTCACAAGCCGCTGGGAAGCGGGTCTCTGTCCCTCATTGAAACCTTGAAACTCTGAAACTTGCCTCAGATAAACATTTCGTCCTGCGGCACCGGACGACGTTCCCGGTTTGCGCCATTGCGGCGGCGACTGGCAAAAAGGAACTCCAGTCCCACCGTGATCCCCTGCATCAGACCTGAAATCTGACGCACGGGCGAAACAACCGTTTTCTGTACGACCTCAGAGGTGTGTTCCACGCGGTCGAGTGTCTTGCTGAGCAATTCATCGGCGCGGATCACCTGCAGGCGAGCGCGATCCACCATATCATTGACGGTCGCATCGAGCCGTTGTACCTGCGCTTTCACGGTCGTTGAAGTATCGCGCACATTCTCCGCTATTACGTCTATTTTCGGACGCAGTTCCGCCATGATCTCTTGCGCCTGACCGATGCTCGGCATCAGCTTGGTCCGAACCTCACTCGCGAGCGACTGTAGGTCGTTAGTCGTCTTGCGCATGGCAAGGTACATCGCCATCAGAACGCCGGCTTGCAGCAAAACCGCAATCCCCGTCAGCGCTATGAATATCGTTAGTTTGTCATCCATATCAACTCCTCCGCCTTGTTCACGGAGCGCGCGCGGAGGCAATTACCGGCGCGAATCACGATCTACAGATTCTTCGGTGCTCCCGTCTCCGACGTAGCTTCGTGATAGGCCTGCCGTCCCGCCTCATAAGCAGCACGAAACTGCTCTTTCTGAGAATTGACCACATCGCGTCCACGATCGGCCCATCCCTGTGCCTGCTCACGAGCTTCACGGGCGCGATTCTTGACGTATTCCCGGCCTTCCTCGGCGCGGGCGCGGATGGCTTCGCGTGTTTCACTGCCTGAGCGAGGAGCATAAAGAACGCCCGCCAGAGCGCCCAATCCCAATCCCGCCAGAAACCATACGAAACTATTTCCGTCACGATCCGACATGCGGACCTCCTCTATAACAGCGTCTTCCTTCGATGTTACAACCGAAGTGTGGCAAATACAATTACAGCGGATTCTGTAAGCGGAGCGTGACCTCAAGGCCGCGCAAAACGCGGCCCGATCGACCTTGTGGAGGTATTGGTCGCGGCTACTTCTGAGCGGGCGGATTTGAGGGTGCCGGCGCCGGCTGCGTCTTCACAGGCTGCGACTTGATGCCCTGCAGCACCGATCCTGGTGTTCCGCTGTGCTTCGAAGCGTAGACCGATAGGGTGATGGACGTAATCATGAATGCAACGGCCGACCAGGTCGTCGCTTTCGAAAGTGCACTCGCTGCGCCGCGAGGACCAAAAGCTGTCTGGCTGCCTTGGCCTCCAAATGCGGCCGAAATGTCGCCGCTCTTGCCGCTCTGCAGCAGTACGACCACGATGATGAAGAAGCAAACCAGAATGTGAATAGCAGTGACGAGATAAATCATGATTCCAAGTTTTCCTGAATTCGTTCGGCGAACTTCCGGATATTGCTAGATTTTCGCTCGGAGTTCCGGGGGTATGATGGTGCGGAAGGCGGGACTTGAACCCGCATGCCTTTCGGCGCCACCCCCTCAAGATGGTGTGTCTGCCAATTCCACCACTTCCGCACGCTGTAACCCCAATGTGCTTAATATCTTAACAAGATCGGCATCTGAGGGCGTTTCCGACTGCACCGGATTTTGCACCGACCTCTTGCATTCTACACGAGTCTCGGGGCGCGACAGGTTGCCCAACCGCATAAATAGCTTTTCGACCGCGTCCTCGCGTGGATGCACGTAGCGCATCGTCGTCTTAATGTTATCGTGTCCAGCCACATACTGCAATGTAAACGGGTCGGTGTGTTCGCCGGCCTCGGTCAGAAACGTGTGACGCAGGGCATGCAGACCAGCGTCGGGGTGCGTAGTGATCTTCTTCCGCACCCGCGTGATTTGCGTTTCGAGCACCCACGGTGGCAACGGTTCCGCTGAGTTTTGGGGACTGGTGAACACGTACTCGCACTTCGAACGTGGAATGAGCGTCTCCAACACTGCCCTCATCTCGCGATCAATCACGAACTTCCTCTTGCGAGCGCGCCGCTTCAACCCGCGTTTGATCGTAAGCTCTCCGCACACGCTCGGATCCTCAAGCGGCTCCGGAAAAAAGTGGATACAGTCCTTCATAAGCTTCAGCATTTCGTTACGGCAAATCCCTGAGTGACGCGCCAGGATAGATGCTGAACGTAACGGCTCCTCTGCTGCCCCGATCCAAGCGATGTATTCTGACGCGCTGAATACGTAGTCGGTCTCCCGTTCCGCCCCTTCGTCTCTGCCGTATTGATCCACAACAGGCACTTTGTCAATGAGCTTCAGTTTAAGATGCGCGTAACGCAGAGCCTTGCGGAGCGTTGCAAGATAGCGATTCACCGTCGTTTTACCTACAGGGGTCGGTTTCCCGTTGCGTCGTCGGCCTGCTTGCTTTAAAGCCCAACTCTTAAATCGTTCGATTTGTGCTTCATCGATCTCGTTTAGACGGAGATCCGGCCAAGGACCGTAAGTAAGGAGTTTCCGATAGTTCTCCTGGTAAAACTTCACGGTGCCATTCTGCTCTGCTTTCGCAGTGGCAACCCAGTCGTCGAAGGTCGTTTGAAACTGCCTCAGCGTAGGAATAGTGTTGCGCCTTCCATCAGTCGAGAGAGGCTTTGGTGGTGGGTCAGGTTCTTCAAGGCCAGCTGCTTGCCGAACGACGCGAGCACGAGCAGCGGCGGCTATCGCTTCCGCTTCACGCCGGTTCTCAGTCCCAGTCGAGCGGTAGTATTCCTTGCCACGGTACTGGAATTTGTAGGCGTAATACGAACTGCCTGAACGTTTGAATACTTTCATCAGCCTGCCGCACGTCGGGTGTTGCTCGTCACAAACTGACGAATCGTTTCGGGCCGAATCATCACTCTCGTGCCGACCTTGACGTATTCGATCCTACGACCCTGAATCCAGTCACGCAAGGTCTTGACCGAAATGCCCAGCAAATGCGCAGCTCTGTTCACATCGAGCAAAGGTTCGATGGGATCGGATGCAAACGCCGGGGGCTTCGCTTCGTGCACTTGTGCACCTCGACTATGGCCTGGTCCTTGACAGTAGCGCACTTGTGCACGTACAGTCAACATGTAACGTTACATTATTTTTGATTGTAGTCATAGGAAAGGAGCCGGATGGCAGAGAACGCCGCAACACCGCAGCAGCCAGTCATCTCTATCCGCATCTCGGAGGCGCTGCGCTTAAGGCTTGAAACTCTGAGGAAAATCATCTCTCTCAAGAGCGGCCAGACCGTCTCGACATCAGAGGCGGCAAAGCAGCTTCTTGAGTCTGCCCGAGATGACCGTCTGGAGTTGGTAAACCTGCTGAGTGAGCCGACAGATTCCCTGCTGAGAATTCGTGGGAAGGCAGACTCAGGACTCCCGCTTTCGCAGGCGGAATGGACCATGGTGGCCCACTACTGTGCGGCCGGTGCAGAGTCATTTGTGAATACCGCACAAGGCCAGATTTCCTACGAATCCCTGGCCGAAATCCTTGAGGCATTCCTTGCTGCTTACGCCGTCGCACGCAGACCGAAGAAGTCCCTGCTGGACTCCCTATACTTGCGGACTCTTCCTGGCGACAAACAGGTCGATGCCAAAGACATTGAGGACATTGGAAGTGATGATGTGCGGCGGGTGGTCATGCGCACTATTCAGATGCTGCGGAACCCGGCTCAAAAGCGGCGAAAACCGATTCTCTCCGTCCGGAATCTCTACACACTTCTGGACGAAGAGAAGTTCTCGAATGTCGAGAAGCTGAACGGGGCACTTTGGCCGCACTGGCCGGCCCTGTGGCGGGTGTGCGCGCGGGGACACTATTCTCTCCACCGAAAACCCCTGCGTGAGAAGGTTCCCTCAGAGACAGACGACGAGGATTTTGAGCTTGCGGTTCGGCCAGCATTGCCCTCTCTAGAAGAAGGGCAATACCGCCTTGATTTAGTACGGGAAGAGGGGAATGAATTCTCCCCTCGTTTGCAGTTTCCCGGGACCCTCACCCCGCGGTATCCGGTAGTTGGATACCCGAGGATTGCAGAGTTTCGAAGGTTGCTTGAAGATCTCGATTTAGAGCGAGACCTTTGCCAATGGCAAGGGTACTACTTCTACGCGCACACGGAGATCCTGGAGAACAACGAAAGAGGAGTGTTTTTCTTTGCGCGTGAGAACGGAATCACGTTTGGATTCCCGATGGAGCACTGGAAGTCCATTCAGAATCTGTTTCGGCGCGCATGGCAGGCCCCCGAAGTCATCCATACGTGGGAGGCTCAGGCGCTTGAATATGGCGAGCTGTAAAGCCGCGGTGCTTCGCACCGGAAGAAATGTGGGCATGGCAGGCCCCCGAAGTCATCCATACGTGGGAGGCTCAGGCGCTTAAATATGGCGAGCTGTAAAACCGCGGTGCTTCGCACCGGAAGAAATGTGGACACGTCACCCCCAATTCGGGAACTGCAGAGCGCTCGCGAACGCCGAAATGTTTGCAGGCGTGAACTTGTTTTGGATGAACGGTTTTGTTTCCCGACGGAGTCCCCCACGTCCCCGCCAGTTTACGTTCGTAAACGAAAAAACACTGCTGGGTGCACTTGGCGTAAACACGTTGATCCTGCAAACGCTTTCATGAATTGCCGTAACAGCGCTACTGGCGGGCATTTGCTAAGGAACCATGAATAGGATTTCCCATGAGTACTCCCGAACTTCCTTTTCCGATTCGGAGCGAGTCGCCTCTTAGAGATGAGGCTAGACCCGGGTTCCGCACCAAAACGATAGCTACGCGGCTGACTCCAGCAGAGCTGGCTGAGGTCGAAGCCACCGCTGAAAACACCGGCCAATCTCTCGCCGAATGGCTACGCCAGACTGCGCTGCACGCAGCGCGGCAACGGCCTGCCGATCCTATTGAATTGCTGCTCGCCGAGGTCTGGGCACTGCGCTACACGCTTCTGAATTTGTTTCATTCAAAGGCGAAAGCGGCATCAGAAGGTGCACAATTCCTGCCCGATTCCATCGTGAAAATCCGCGATCAGGCCGACACAATGAAGCTCCAGAAGGCCCACAAAATCCTCGCGGACTTCCTTGCATTGACCCGAGCCAACCGAGCCGACAAATAAGGTGTTTGTGTCATGCTTACTATCTCTAAACCGCTCTCGGCCAGCCAGGCGCGAACGTATCACGAGCGTGAGTTTGCCTCTGAGAAACAGAACTACTGGAGCCGTGACCAACAAGGTCACAGCGAATGGCAGGGTAAGCTCGCCGAGCAATGGAAGCTTGCCAGGACTGTGGAATCGGAAACTTTCGCACGGCTGAGTGAAGGCCAACATCCTCATACTGCCGAGCAGCTTGTTCGCCACCAAGTCTCGAGAACGTACGAGGGCAAATTCAGGAAGGAAGTCACCAGCGCTGAGCATCGCGCCGGGTGGGACGCTACATTTTCTGCGCCCAAGTCAGTGTCCCTCACGGCACTTGTCGGAGGTGATGAACGAGTCCGGGAAGCCCATCGCGAAAGCGTCCGGACGGCTCTTCGCGAGCTAGAAAGATACACACAAGCCCGCATCGGCAATGTCCACGCTCCCGAGACTACCGGCAAGTTTGCTGCTGCCACTTTTGAACACGATACTGCCCGTCCCGTTGATGGCTATGCCGCCCCGCAGTTGCACACCCATGCTGTGATCTTCAACGTAACTGAGCAGGCAAACGGAACTACGCGCAGCCTCCAGCCTCACGAACTGTTCGTTTCGCAGCGATACGTGACGGCAATTTACCGATCCGAACTGGCAATGCGGCTGCAAATGCTGGGCTATGAATTGGAGCGCGGCAAGCATGGCCAGCCGGAGATCCGCGGCTACACCAAAGAGTACTTGGAAGCCTCCAGCCCACGCCGCGAACAAATCAAGGACCATCTGCGCGAGCAAGGAATCGATGGCGCAGCGGCAGCACAGATCGCCGCCCACCACACGCGGGATCGGAAGGAACTCTTGTCCCAGGGCGAGGTACTGCACCGACACCGCGAATTAGCAGCACAATATGGCAACCAAGCTGACCGGGTCGTGGCCCACGCTCGCCAACACAGTCAGCGAATGCAAGAGATTACGACTCAGGCGCAGAGTGCTGTGACTTGGGCACGCGATCACGTATTCGAGCGGTCAGCGGTGCAAGATCGTCGCGCAATCTTGGAAACTGCGCTAGCACGCAGCATGGGAGAAACCACCTACGGCAACGTCCAGCAGGAATTTCAGCGCCGGATCCACACGGGAGAGTTCCAAGAACTTTCGCAGGTCGGCGCACGCAGACTGTACACGACGAGAGCCATGGCAGGGATGGAGTGCGAGATCGTCGACAGAATGTTGGAAGGCAACAGACGCGACTACAGCGATCCAATGCTCGTTTCGCCCCCGATCCGTATCGCCACCGAAGACGGTCATCCAGAATTGAATCCTTCGCAGCTCCAAGCGGTCGACGAGATCCTTCTCTCGCGTGAAAAGATCGTGGGTCTGGACGGTGTTGCTGGCGCGGGCAAGACCGTCACCCTGGCGGTGATCCGCGAAGGTGCAGAGCTTGACGGCTACAGGGTCGAAGGGTTCGCCCCAACATCCCGAGCAGCGCAGAAGCTTGGCGAAGCTGGCCTCGAGACTTCGACTCTACAAAGATACTTGGTACGCGGACAGCAGCCGGACACAGGTGAGAAACGACTCTACGTGCTCGACGAGTCTTCACTCGCTTCCACTCGGCAACTGCATCAGTTCATCGAGCGGCTGCGTCCGAATGATCGAGTCTTGTTGGTCGGCGATCGGCAACAGCACGAAGCGGTCGAGGCTGGACGCCCGTTTGCCCAACTTCAAGATGCCGGTATGAAAACGGTCAAACTGGAAGAGATCGTGCGTCAGAAGGACCCCGAGCTTAAGGAAGTGGTTCAACAGCTCGCACGGGGCAATGTACGGGAAGCTATCAACAATCTCGATCAGCAGGGTCGTGTCCACGAAATTCGCGGTCGTGACGAGCGCATTTCGGCTATTGCGAAAGAGTACGTGAAGTCGCCGGAGAACACGTTAGTAGTGTCCCCGGACAATCGCTCCCGCATGGAGATCAATGAACGCATTCACGCCGAATTGCAAGGCAAGGGCCGGATCAGTAGCGAAGAGCATCCGATCCGAACTCTAGTTCCGCGCCAGGAGCTCACCGGGGCTGACCGCACGTGGGCAGCAAAGTACGAGGTGGGCGATATCCTACGCTATTCCCGCGCATCCAAGGAGACAGGGATTAGAAGAGGCCGGTATGCTCAGGTGCGGATCATTGATGGTGCCAGCAACCGGATCACGGTTCGACTGCAGGATGGAACCGATCGCACATACGATCCCCGCCGACAGCGCGGCGTCTCTGTGTACCGCGAGGAGACAAGAAATTTCTCGTTGGGAGACCGCATTCAATTCACGGCTCCATCCAACGAACTTAAAATTTCAAATCGCGAATTAGGAGCGATCAGCGACATCGACGGAACTGGGCGATTGAGCCTGAACATGGATTCTGGCCGCTCACTCGAGATCGACCCCAATAAGCATCCTCACTTGGACTACGGCTACGCCATGACCAGCCACTCTAGCCAAGGACAAACGGCGAATCGGGTATTGATTCACGTGGACACAGAATTGGCCGCAAAGGATCTGCTTAACAACCGTATGGCCTATGTTTCCGTCTCGCGTGGAGCGTTCGACGCACAACTTTTCACCAATGATCGCGACAAGCTACCCACTGCTCTCTGTCACGATGTTTCAAAGCAAACGGCTCAGGTGCAACAGATCAGCTCGGACGCGACAATAGCACCGCAGCAGGAAATCTCTCAGGCACCTCAACAGGATCACGGCCAGGGTCTTGGAATCGGTCTTTAGAAACCTGCCTCCCCGAATAAATGGCAGCATAGCGCGGGCGCAAACTCTGTCAAGGCCGACCGAAGGTCGCCGCTATCGCGGGCACGCGCCTTGACAGAGTTCACTCGTCCCGCGCTGAAATCTCTCTGCCATTCCGGGCCAGCAGATGACGAACCAAACAGAACCAAGCCTTCACGCTACAAGGGCGTCTTAGGTGCCGCCATCTTGCTGGATAGCGAGGCGTCACACGCATGGGTTTGTCCGGCCACAATGGTGCACATTGTTCGATTCGCCGAATGAGGCTCGTCATTATTTTCGACGGTTTGTCGCTAGATGACATCCTTCGAGTAACCTGCCCTTGCGAGAGATTCACCAAGTTTCACCACGATGCCCGTAGGGAGAACGAACGAGCTGATTCGAATTTGCAACTTAGCTCTGAATGTAACTAAACCGATTTTGGTCGAGATAGTACCGAGCCCCATTATCCATGTGTCATTCATATACGATTGACGGCTCATTCACCTTGACATTTGATGAAACCCAAGATAAAGTGCTTCCCTAACTTTCAGTGATCGGGATTCCATGGGGGGACAACGGATTCCCAGTTCCGTTTGTGATTCGGGTCACTGCTTTCCCAAGGAACTTAATTCAGTTGAGCTGTTTGGACCAGTTTGGTCGAGGGCGGTCCGTGCGTGTCTTCATCAAGGGGAGAACCGTGGCAGTTTCTCAATGGAGGAGTCATGAAAAGATCTGGATCCGCCGTCCCTCATTGCTTGTTGCTAAGCAGTCTTATGTTGGGCGCGGTTGTATTCGTTCCGACGCGATTGGATGCACAGCAAGGCGAAAAGGCGGTATATGCGACGAGCAACAATTTGGCTCCTTCTACTGTATGGGTCGACGCTAGCGCGTTCTGCGGCTCAGTAGGAACAAGCAGTTGCACGAGTACGACCGACCTCTGCTCGGTGGTTAACTCAGCAATATTGAAACTTGTCACAGTCTCCTCGGCTGGGGGAATTGTAGATGCGCGGGGCGTGCTTCCACCTCCTGGCTCAAGCCAAAGTCAGCAACCAGGGTCCATACCATGTAACAGTAATCCGTTCTCATCCTCCAACGGGAACCCGATTACAGTTCTGTTGCCAGCCTTTCAGATCAACTTCACTACGGGCATTTCTTGGATAATTCCCAGCAACATTCATCTTGTCGGGGCTGGCTTAGCGACGCTTCTTTTGGGTCCTACAAGCTTGAGTCAGGGAGCAACTAATCTGATTGAAATGGGCGCACCGCCTAGCGGGGGTACGTGTTCGACTACCTACACTGGAATTGTGATTGAGCACCTGCAGATAAATACTAATGGAGCCTACGGCGGAATTGACAATCAATGCGCCACCTCAGGAAGCTATGTAAATGATGTCAGGATCTCCGGTAATCCAAGCACTTGCAACTCGAATAACAATTACCAAGGCTGTCTTCAAGGAAACGCTTTGACAGTAGGGACCGGTGCGATCAATTCTGGACCGTACACAGACATAATCGTTCTCTCCGTGCCAGGCTCAACCTGCGGGCCGGCCGCAACTGCCGCTGCTAACATTAGTTGCGTCAGTGTCAGCGCGCAGACAAGGGGAATTCGCGGAGTCACTTGCCTTGGCAATCAGATGACTGGAAGCGGCGCCAGTGTAGCTGGCGGTATCGTGATATCCGCGAGCAACAACTCGATCCAAGACGCACATGTCGAGTCCTTCTACGACGGAATACAAATTAGCGGCACCACGTCAAACGTACTTGTATCCAACGTCGCAACAGGCGGAACTTCTGGATGTTTGAACAACAATGTGACCAATGCTGTCCACATATGCGGTCCTAATAGCCCGGGCGGAAGCGTATATCCACAATGCAGCCCTTCCAGCGCCGTCACAAATGTTTCGCTTACCGGAATAGCTAATGACACTACGATCAACGATGATCCACTCTTGCTTCCGAACACAGTTCTCGACGACCAGACGGCGACGATTATCGGCTGCAACAGTCCTGCTTCTTCGACATGTACCCCGAACTCGAATCCACTTGAAGCAATGGGCGGCACGACGGGTTTCTACGTTCTTGGCGGACCAAGTGGAGCTGGCGGTCCTTATACGCGGCTGACGGTTAGCCCCGCTAACTCCAATTTCTACGGATCGCATGTTACGCCCGTGGCGACGTGGGGAATAGGCGCGGTTGCACCTGGTGGACAATGCTATACGCCTGGAGCGATCTATTCCGATGCGGCCGCCACTAGTGGGCCTTCGGTCTATGTCTGCGCGGCTGGAACTTGGACCATAGTTCCGACTTCCTAGCCGGACGCTAGAGGAGTAATGAATCAGTCGACCAATTCACATACCGATTGCGAAGAAGCGAGGATCTGCCATGTACAAGAGAGAAATCGGACGATTCGGATTGCCGAGCGTTCTCGCGTGTGGGCTGTTGCTGGTCGCGCTCGGAGCACCCGCCAGTGCCCAGACCCCCTCGCCCCTGACACCGGGCGGCTGGAACGCGGTGATCAATAGTGGCAGTAATCCCTATTCGCCGACGTACGCGATTGTGGATGTCACCCAATACGGGACAGCTGGAACCGACGTGTGCGCGCTAATCAACAATGTTTTTGGTACCTACAACCTCTTTAGCGGAACTACTGGGAACTTTATATCGAGTGGCGTCGTCATCGATGCGCGAGGCGCCACCACACTGAATTGCCAATCAGGTGTAAATCCATGGGCTAACCTCTTGTCGAACGAAAACGCGAACCAGTATCAGAATTTCTCCAACACCGTACTGTTGCCCGCAGGCATAATTACAATCAATACAACTTGGACATTGCCGAACTGGACTCATTTGGTAGGGGAAGGGCCGAACACAACGATAATTCGAGCCGGCTCCAGTCTGAGTTCCGGCAGCGACATAATCGATGTGGGTTCCGAGGTTCCCAGCGACTATTGCGGCTCCACCGTCGGCGATTGTCCGGCCATTGTCATTGAACATCTGGGGATTAACGTTGGGGGGCCTTCCATTTTAGGAAAAGGGATTGTGAACTGCTGTGCCCAGGAACTCAGCCGTGTGAACGATGTTGCCATTAGCAACGTGGCGACGGGCCTCGCGCTCACAGATATTTCTGCCGAAAATTCCGGTCCTTACACAAATCTCCTTATCTCTAACGTAAGTAAATGTTTGAGCATAGGCCCTGCGACCACGATCATCCAACCTTATGCTCCGACCATGATAAATAGCCGCGGCGTTCATGGTCTGACATGCTTACCTGTGGCCAGCAGCACAGCGGCGATCACCATCGATGGCCCCAACAACACTCTCGAGGACGTAACGATCATCGGATTGTCTAAGGCGACTGATGGAATTCTGATCGGTTCACAAGGTGTAGCTTCGGGCAACACCTTGGTCAACGTGAGTGGCAAAATGCTGAACTACGTTATTCATATCAAGAACCCAACAATAACGAATGCGCCGCTGAATTGCCCATCCTCCAGTTCAACGGGCCCTTACTTCACTGTTTGCGATTTGACGATGTTTGGCGTGGCCGGCACAAACATGAACGGCACAATTAAAGATGACCTCACCGGCAGTCTTGTGAGCGACTCCACAGTGGCAATGTACACTCTGGGCGAGATCGTGGTTTCTGGTTCTGGACCGACGAATATTGGTTATTCCCGCTACACAACAGCTACGGTGGCCGGAACCGCCACCACCCCTTGGCTCGTTGGTACGTCATCTCCGGTGGGAACGACTTGTACTGTTGGCGCGCTGTACAGCTGTACGGGTACGAGCAGTTCATGTCCGTCAGCTCTATACGAGTGCGGTGGAAACAAGGGATGGTTGAAAGTCACAATCCAATAGGCGGATTTCGTCGCGTAGTGGCTGACTCCACGGGTGTTTCATGGGTAAATCGACGACTTGCGTGATGCATAGAATCGGGCTTCGCGGCGCAGCTTACGCTCTCATTGCGATGTGCTGCCTCATACCATCAGCTTTTGCGCAGTGGAAGGAGAAGGTTCTCTACAGCTTTCAAGGCGGAACGGACGGGGCAGTGCCTGCCGGCGGCGTGGTGTTCGACAAGTCCGGCAACCTCTATGGGGCAACGGAGGATGGCGGAGCGAACGGGTGCAACAGTCCGGGTCCTTGCGGCACGGTCTTCGAGCTGTCTCCACCGGCCGAACCCGGCGGCGCATGGACCGAGAGGGTTTTGTACGTTTTCAAGGGACAAGCCTACGGCGACGGAGCAACGCCCGAAGGCAGCGTAATCATCGACAACGCGGGCAACCTGTATGGAACAACCGGCTACGGCGGAACGGGGCCCTGCACGCTACTTGGCGGCCCCGTCGGTTGCGGCACCGTTTATGAACTCTCGCCGCCTGCCAAAGCGGGTGACTCGTGGACGGAGAAGGTACTCTACAGCTTTCAGGGTGGCAACGATGGGTATGTAGCGACTGCGAGCCTCGTGTTCGATAAGTCCGGAAATCTGTACGGGGCGACGCTATTTGGGGGCGGCCAAGGAACGACCTGCGATCCGCTCTACGGCGGCAATTGCGGGACGATTTTCAAGTTGAGTCCTCCGCAAACCAAAGGCGGCCAGTGGACGGAGAAAGTGCTGCACAGCTTCGCAGGAGCCAGCGATGGGGCCGTGCCGAACGGTGGGCTCGTCCTCGACCGGAACGGGGCTCTCTTCGGAACGACCGTCTATGGAGGCAACGAAGCTGGCAGGTGCAATGGGGGTATTGAGGGAATTGGATGTGGCACAGCGTTTGCACTCGATCCGCCCAGAAGGAGCGGAGACGTTTGGGTGGAGAAGCTAATTTACGTTTTCTTAAATGACAAGGACGGGGCTGACCCAAGCACGGGTCTCATTTTTGGACCACGGGGTGCCCTTTTTGGTACCGCGCAAGGCGGCGCAAAAGGCGGAGGCCTACTCTTTTCATTGACGTTCACTCCCACTGGACACTGGAACGAAGTGGCCATTTACCAAGCATCCACCGTTACATACGGATACAGTCCTGCCGCGTCGCTCTTCGACGCTGAGGGCCACCTTTATGGCACTACGCAAAATGATCCGAGAGATGGACTGCCCGGCACCATCTATCGAATGCAGCGGCCAAGTAAGAGCAAAGCTTGGGCTCCGGTTGTCCTTTACCGCTTCCAAGGAACACCTGACGGGGCATCTCCCACTCCGAATCTGCTGCAAGACAGTGCTGGGAACCTCTACGGCACGACCAGTTCGGGAGGCTCTGGCACCGGCTGCAGTTTCCATGGTTGCGGGACTGTATTTGAGGTTTCAGAAAACTAAACAGGTGTAAGCGAAAGCTACTGAGGACACGGAGGACCTTATGCAAGCAAATAAACCCTCAATGCTGCGGGTAGTAGTACCATGCCTTCTTCTTTGGTTCTCGGCTTTTCCAGTGTCTGGGGCCGCACAGGGAACACGTGGTCAAAACGCCGTCTACAATGCACAGGGAAATTGTGGCTCCTCGTGCGTGCCGTCGTCCGCCTTCATCGACGCTAGCCAGTTTGGCAGCAATACCACAAATATCTGTGCGGTATTGAATTTCATCCTTACTCCCGGTAACAGCATTATTCCCTCTACTGGCGCGGTCATTGACGCACGCGGCCTGCCTGGCAGCACGAATACAAATATGACGTGTTCGTCCAGCCCTTGGGCTGGCATCGCCAATCCGCCACCGACAAACATTCTGTTACCTGCGGGCACAATAACCATCCAGGCGGGGTGGGTAATCCCGAAGAATACCCACCTGATCGGGCAAGGAGATAATCTGCCTACTTCTCAGGGCTTGTCCTCGGGTACGACGATCGTTGCCGCGAACAGCAGCGTGAACCCGATGATCTCGTTTTGCTCGTCCGCCTGCACCGGAGTGGCAATTGAGAAATTGGTTCTGAACGGAAATGGCCTCACAGTCACCGGAATCAAGAACAGCTTTGCCGGCACCCTGAGCTATGTCGATCATGTCGGCCTCTATCACATATTGGGCACTGGATTGTGGATTAACAGCGCTGCGGCCACGGGCTCGGGCCCTTATTCGAACATAAACTTTACGATTAGCACCTCGGTTCCCACGACGATTTGCGCGAAAATTGACGGTGTCAACGGCACCGGCGGAATTCGCAACCTGAGCTGCATCAATAACAATCAAGTTACGATTGCATCGGCTGGAGTCCTCTTGGACTCGTCCAACAACTCCATCAAGGATCTCAATATTGCCGGTTTTACCGATGGAGTTCTGGTGGGGGCCAACGCAACTGCGACAAATAATGTGCTGATAAATGTGTACGGCGACACCGTCTGTTGCACAACTGGCACACCTCCGGTCGTCAATGTCGTTCACGTGTCCTCAAACAACACCGTCAGTGACATCGCACTGATGGGCGTAAGTAACGGGGTAAACGTGGCAAACCAATATACAGTTAGGGACGAGGTAACCGGAACGATATTGCCAGTAAGCACCGATCCCATCGTCGGCCTGTACGCGTTAGGAAAGGCCTCGAACAACGGTTACGCCCGCTTCACAACCAGCCCGAGCGTGCCCAGTTGGGCGACTGGCACCCAGTCCCCCCCAGGCGGCAGCTGCGCGCAAGGCAGCATTTACAGTTGCACCGCTTCCGGTTGCAGCCACGTATTGTGGGGCTGTCCGGCACCCGGTGGGACCTGGGCCTATATCAAATAAGGAAGCAGCAACACCGACAGTCGGTAACCGTGATGGACTCGCAATCCGGGTCAGCGCATGCTTCACGACCTCGCCGCGAGTACCGCCATCCATCACGATGGCATCCGTTATCCATAAGCTGGCGACCCCTTACGAGGCATGGATCGAACTCCACGGCGCTCAAAATGCGTAGCAATCACCAACCAAGCAATGGCTCGAACACTGTTGGCCAAAGCAGAATTGTCTTTCGGTTTCTTCCCTACGTCTTCCGGACATAAGAAAGATAGTGCAAGAATGTCTCGGTGAACTCAAAAGAGAAGCGCAAGCGAGAGAGAAGAATTTCTCTAAGTGCGTGAAGACTGTCACGCTACCTTGTGATCTGAGGCACATCTGGCGATTTTGGGTTGAATTCCACAAGTTGTCCCGTTTATCGTCCGACGCAAACGGTGAACTTAGATTGGCTGGCAATTCGCAGCTAATTGACTCATCGCTTCCCTTTTTAGAACATCAGGCGGCCTTTGGCCGAGTGCAACGGTGCGGTCCGTTGCGGGAAGTTTTGAATACCCGAAAGTTGAACGTGATCGCAATCTGGCCAGACTTTAAGAGGAGGGATCCCAGGATAAGTCCTACTCTTCCTCCGTCGTAGAACGTCTTGTTGAAAAGCTTGGAGCATTTTTTTCTTGGAGTTTTCCATGTCGATCTGTGCCTTACTCCGTTCCCTGTCTCCCAGAAGGTCTCTTGCTGTTCTCCTCCTCTTTTGTTCGTTTGTCTGTTCTGGCCCATTGCGGGCTCAAGGTCCAGTCGTTGCCTCGGGTACTTTTTGCACGCAACAACCTGGATGGCAGAGTGTGCCCGTTGGGTCGTCAGGAATGTGGAATGCGGCAAACTACACGGGTGGGACATTCACCGTGAGCGGAATCGGCTCGCAGATTAATGGAACGGCCGACAGTTTTGGGTTCGCCTACGAGCGCCTTTCTGGTGACGGCAGCATTGTCGCGAGGCTATTGAGTATGCAGGGAGGGTCACTCGCGGGAGTGATGATTCGCGAAACCCTGAACGCTGGATCAACCAATGCCACAACAGTAAATTGGAGCGCGCGTGGGACTTCTTATTTCGATGTTCGAACAACTACGGGAGGAAGTACAACGCAAGCCGGTTCAGCCGACGGATCTCTCCCGGTCTGGCTGAGACTCGTCCGAAGTGGCAGCACGTTCAGCAGCTATTCATCTCCAGATGGAATCACTTGGACGCTGGTGGGAACAGCCCAAACGGTGAATATGATAGCCAACGTTTACGTCGGTCTGGCGGTGACGGGCGGAAGCACTTCGGCTCCAGCAACTGCAACATTCGATCATGTTTCCATCACTTCTTCCGGTAATCCTTTGCCGTGTATCACCAGCGTCTCGTCGACTTCTGGGAACGTGGGCAGCCAAGTAGTCATCATCGGCACAGGTTTTGGGAACTCTCAAGGCAGCGGTCAGGTCCTGCTCAACGGAACCCCTGTATCCGTCAATTTCTGGAACAACACTACGATAAGCGCGACAATTCCCAGCGGCGCGACGACAGGCAGTCTGTGGATTCACGAACCGGGTCCGGCATCCTCCTCCAGCGACAGCAACAGCGTGATGTTCACGGTTAGTTCTCAGCCCGTTGTTTGGGGGTGGATGGACTACGACCTCGGGTCAGAGAAGTTTGTCCTGACCAGCAGTGCAGGCTCGGGAGGTGGAAGCGGTCAAGAGAAAATGATCTACGGAAACTCGAGCTACGCAAACGAGAGTTTCGTGGTCAACGGCTCTGGCCTGCAAGTTTACGGAAGTTCGGACAGTTCGCACTACCTCTATCAACAACTCTCCGGTGATGGCAGTATCGTGGCCCGACTGGTGAGCGTGCAAGGAGTATCAGGCTGGTGGGCGGCGGCGGGTCTGATGATCCGCGAGACGCTCTCAAGCAGTGCTACAAGCGTTTCTCTCGTTGATTCCCCTTCACCGGGAACATTCGGTTTTCAGGTCAGAGCGACCACGAACGGGAGTACTAATCAAGTTGGCGCGATGAGTTTATCCCCAGCGTATTGGATGAAGCTATCGCGCAGCGGCAACAATTTCAGCGCCTTCACCTCTCCCGATGGCATCAACTGGGCGCAGCTCGGCACGACTCAAACCATCAGCATGGCCCAAAATGTGTACGTGGGCTTGTGCGTAACGAGCGCCAGCAACTCAACACTGGCCACCGCAACCTTCGACAACGTATCCGTAAGCGCAAGTGTTGGTTCTGCTCCTTTGATCAACACGATTTCTGCGACGACGGGAGCGGCTGGGAGCCAAGTATTGATTAGTGGTTCTGGTTTCGGTAACGCGCAGGGCAACAGCCAAGTGACGTTAAACACCGTGCCGGTCAGCATCAACTTTTGGAGTAATACATTCATCAGCTTGACCATTCCATCAGGGGCGACCAGTGGTGACCTGGTCGTTTCCGTAGCGCCGAGCATGAATGACAGCAATGCAGTTTGGTTCACTGTAACTTCGCAACCGTTGCCAACCGGATGGCTGGATCGAGATGTGGGCACAGCAAATGTGGTCGGCGCGGCCAGCTACTCCAACGGAACCTTCACCGTCAGCGGTGCCGGCTACCAAATCTACAGTTCTGCAGACGCATTCCACTTTGCTTATCAACCTCTCGCTGGAGATGGAAGCATTACGGCGAGAGTCGTAAGTATGCAGGGAGCAGCGGGCTGGTGGGCAGCGGCTGGCGTGATGATTCGCGAAACGATGAATGCCGGTGCAACCAATGCGGCCATAGTTGAATCACCGCAGCCGAACAACTTTGGCTTTGAGGCAAGAACTACGACGAATGGCTACAGCAGCCAGTCTGGATGGGTGAGTGTGACTCCCCCGTATTGGGTCAAGCTGACACGAAGCGGAAACAATTTCAGCGGCTACACGTCTGCTGACGGAACGACCTGGACCCAAATCGGATCGACTCAGACGATCAACATGTCCCAGAACGTGTACGTGGGCTTGGCGGTGGAAAGCGGGAGCAGTTCGTCCTTGGCGACTGCAACGTTTGACAATGTTTCCGTCGTGTCGTCCCTCCAGCGTCCGACGGTGGGGAGCCTGCAACCGAGTTCAGGATCAGAGGGCGACTCGGTGATTATTTCTGGATCAAACTTCGGTTCCGCTCAAGGCAACAGCAGCGTAAGTTTTGGTGGAGTGCAGGCAACGACAGTCGGGTCCTGGAGCGATACGCAAATCACGGCGGTCGTTCCGACAGGTGCTGCTGCTGGACCCGTGAGCGTTCTCGTGAATGGTCTGCAGAGCAACCAGAATGTAATTTTCACAATAAACATAACCATTAGCGGCATTAGTCCCAGTAGCGGGCCAGTGTTGTCGTCGTATCAGATCAGCGGGAGGGGATTTGGAGCAACGCAGGGGCAAAACACCGTCACCTTCAACGGCTTGCCTTCACCTATCGCGAACTGGAGTTCGACATTAATCACGGCACTAGTTCCGACAGGTGCAACAACTGGGAGTGTAGTCTTGACCATCGGCGGTATTCCAATCACCGGGCCAAGCTTTACCGTGACGACAGCTCCGTCTCCAATAATTCCTAGCATTACCAACGTGTCGCCTACCAGTGGGGGTGCGGGAACGCCAGTCACGATCCAAGGCTCAGGCTTTGGAAACCAAACAACCGGCAGCATCACAATCGGCAGTACCCTCGG
>Ga0335082_10000151_pt1 | contig 69992 bp, 63 predicted proteins | sample Lox_Sample_41_FD_206718 | JGI IMG/M metagenome (GOLD analysis project Ga0335082, IMG submission 206718) | Soil microbial communities from Loxahatchee National Wildlife Refuge, Florida, United States - Lox_Sample_4.1 | ecosystem: Environmental > Terrestrial > Soil > Wetlands | place: USA... | reverse complement strand
TGATGCCGCGACGACTTCGGGACTTCCCAGATAACACTGAGCGTCGCGCGATCCCATGCGGCCTTTGAAGTTTCGATTGGTGGCCGAGATGCCGACTTCGCCTGGTTCAAGCAGGCCGGCGCCGAGTCCGATGCAGGGGCCGCATCCCGGAGGCAGCGGTTGCGCTCCGGCGGCGAGGAGCGTCTGCCAGATGCCGAGCTTCTCGGCTTCGTCTTGTATCGAGCGGCTCGCCGCGGCCAGATAGAACTTTACTTCCGCCGCAACCTTTTTGCCGTCGAGAACTCTCGCCGCTGCTGCCAGGTCTTCCAGCCGCGAATTCACGCACGAGACCAGGTAGGCCTTCTGGATCGCGACCTTCTTCTTTTCGATCTCCGCCAGCGACTGCATCGCCTGTACTGTGTCCGGACCGGACACATGCGGAGTCACCTCGGCGAGGTTCAAGACAATGCGTCCGGCGTACACCGCGTCGGCATCAGGCGTCAGAGGATTCTTGCGAATTTCGTTTATGCGGCGGTCGGAGATGCGAGTGATGCCCTGCGCGCACAGTTCGCGGTTACGTCCCTCAATGTAAGACAAGGTCACATCGTCCGCCGGAAACCAACCGACCAGTGCACCCCACTCGGTGGTCATGTTGGCGATGCTCAGGCGCGCGTCCATGCTGAGCGAGACGACGCCGGGGCCGGTGAACTCGACCGCGGCGTTGAGAACCTCTTCCTGGTTGTAGAGTCCGCACAGGGTAATGATGACGTCTTTGCCGGTGACGCCCGGCGACAGCTTGGCTTCAAGCACCACTTCGATAGTCCGTGGGACCTGCCACCAGAATTCGCCGGTTGCCCAGATGGCAGCGGCGTCGGTGCGAACCACGGGGGTGCCGACGGCACCAAGTGCGCCGTACATGTTGGAGTGCGAATCCGACGCCACCACGAAGTCGCCCGGCAGGACGTAGCCTTTCTCCACCATGATCTGGTGGCCGATGCCCGTACCGGGAGGATAGAAATCGATGCCGTACTGCGCAGCGAAGGCTCCCATGCTGCGGTACTTGGCGAGGTTCGATTCGTCGGTATTCTGGATGTCGTGATCGGCGGTGAAAACTGGCTGTGCCGGGTCGTGAATCGCCCGCGCGCCAATCGTCCTGAACTTCGTCATCACCGCCGAGGTGTTGTCGTGGGTCATTACGTGATCAGGGCGGATGGAAAGAAAATCGCCAGCACGCAGCGGACGGCTCGGCCCTTCGGCCATGTGGCTCTGCGAAATCTTTTCGACAATCGTCTGTCCCATTGTTTCACCTCCTGCCCTAGCGGTCTGCTCTGAATAGCCGCATCAGATCGGTGACGCTGGTCTGTTTCTCCAGTGACCAAATTGCCCCGATTGCTTTGCGGCGGGCGTCAGGGGTCATCACCGGCCCGGCCAGCGCCTCGAATTTTTCCTCCACTTCTTTGTCGGTCAGAGGGTTGCGCGGGTCACCCTTGGGGAAGTCCAACTGCTTGGTGAATTCACGGCCGTCCGAGGTCTCGATCGTCACGACGACACGCTGCAGTGCGGGGAAAACCTTTTCGATCTCCGGATCGGCGGTTACGACGATCTTGTTGAGCTGGGCGCGGATGGTCGGGTTCATGATCTTTTCCATGGTGAACTGCAGCGGGGTGACCTGCCGCTCGGCGATGGCCGCCGCAATCACGTAAGGCAGCGAGTGGTCGGCCGTCTCCTTGGTATGGGGATTGTACTTGCTGGCATCGCTCAGGATGTCCGCTCCGCGCGCAGTGGTACGGATGTGCACCTTCGCAACGTCTGCGGGCTTCAAGTCGTTTTCCTTGACTAGGGCCAGCACCGCGGAGATCGGAGTGTGGGTCAGCGCCTCCGTGGGGAAGGCCTTCATCCCACATTGTGTGATGCGCCAGGATTCGCCAAGCCCGTCGGTCAGGATGTTCAGCCTCCACTCCGGTCCGAGGCAGTGGGTGAGGCCCTCTTTGCCGTCGAGGACGTGCTCGGGGCCGCTGTAGCCCTTCTCCGCCAGCAACGCTGCCAGCACGCCGCTTTGGGTGGCCATAGGATCGACGGTGTTCTTCATCATGGTGAGCTTGCCGGCGGTAACCGCCCCAAGGGTGGCGCGCCCGCTGGCGCTGATGCCGATGGCATGCTGCATCTTCGCCCAGTCCAGGCGCAGCATGCGTGCAGCAACAATCGGCGACACGAAGGCGGTCAGCGTGGCATGGTGCCAGCCGCGCTCGCGGATGCCGGGAAACGCCGCTTCGCACAGCCGCATCTCGAACTCGTGGCCTAGCACGAGGCCGACGATCAGCTCGCGGCCGTCGCCGCGGGCGCGCTCACAGCACGCCATCGCAGCGGGAAAAATGTCTGACGGGTGCGAGGGGTCCTGCTTCCAGTAGATGTCGTTGTAGTCCATGCAGCGGATCATCAGGGCGTTGGCCAGCGAGGCCGAGGCGGCGTCCATCTGCCTGCCTGTGCCGATGACGGTTGCCTTGCCCGACCCGGCGATCTCGTCGAACACTTCGAGAGCGATGATGACGTCGCGTTGCTGGTAGCCGCCGAGGGCGCAGCCCACGCTGTCGAGCAAGAAGCGCTTCGCCTGGTAAATGGCGTCCGGAGAAAGGTCTTCGAGCTTCACCCTTGCGGCCCACTGCGACATGAGCGCCGTGACGGTCGGCTTGGCGGCTGCTTTTGCCGGCGCAGGCGTTGTAACGGTTGCCATAGGAATCCTCTCTTTACTTCCCCAAATTCTTGAAGGGCAGATATGCCATGAAGTCCGCATAGTGCACGATATAAGCCTCGGTAGTGCGTTTCACGAGGTCGCCCTCAGCCGCGTGCGCTGCGATGATGTGACAAACTGCGTCGGGCACACCGCATTCCATGGCCAGCGCTACACCGGTGAAGGGATGCCGCAGCATTTCACCGCGCTTGCTTTGGCGGGTCTTGCCGTCGGCGTTTTCGTACTCCAGCAGCTTGCCGACGTCGGCGAGTATGGCGCCAGCAATCACCACGTCATGGTCGATGGGCAGCGCATTGCCCATGAACTCCGTCATGCTTTCGACGGCCTTGCGCGCAATGTGTACCACGCAGCGCTTGTGCTCCATGAAGGTCGTGGGACAGTTCGGCACCAGAAGGGTGAACGGAATGCGATTGAGGTCGTCCGCAGTCAGCGGACTGCGCTGCAGAGCCAGCTCCCAGGTCTTCGCAACTTTTTCACGCAGCCCGGCGTCCTGAATCCATTCCAGCTCCGGCCACAGCCTCAGTAATGTATCGCGCATGCAAATTCCTCCCCGCGAAAATGGCGGGAATTCGCGTCAGGCCCGCATCGACGAATCGGCACTGTTTGGCAAAACGGATATTCGTATCACTTTGGGTTCAGCAAGTGCTATGAGGTGCGTCACAAATTCCAAGTGACACTTTCCAATTGGCGGGTGATATCTTCCGGGCGAGTTCCGGGGGCGAAGCGTAAGGGCTTGCCAATCATCACTTTAAGTTCGTTCCTGCGGGCGATCTTGCGGCCAGACATTTTCATGCCATACAGGCCGTCAATTCGCAATGGTACGACTGGGATATCGAGTTTCTGGGCCAGCATGCCGACCCCGGAGCGAAACGGCGAGGGTCTGCCGTCCTGGGTGCGGCGGCCTTCGGGGAAAACGACCACGCTGTAGCCACGGTCCACCGACTCTCCGGCGAAGGCGAAGCTTTCGCGCACGCCCGACTGCTGCGGCAGCGGAAAGACGTTGAACAGCGCCACCGCGAGGTAATAGCCGGCTTGCTGCCACCAGCGCGCGATGAAGTTCATGCTGGCGGGGGGCCTCCACATGCCCCAAAGACGTTCGCCCAACATTCCGACTGCGAGCCTGTGCCGGATACGCGGTGGCATAGCGATCAATACGAACCCGAGATCGATATACGTGATGTGGTTGCAGGTGATGAGTACCGGGCTGTCGAGGCCAGCGAGGTTCTCGCGGCCGACCACTTTAGGGTGGGCCATGATGAGTGTCGCCGGCAAAGTTGCCACGTAGTAGATGAAGGTGCGGATCCAGGTGATTGGCCAGCGTTGCGCCCAGCGAGGGTAACTGTAGCCGCTCTGCTGCGCGCGTAGTGGCTCGTGCAGCATGCGCTCCAATTCGCCAACTGTGCTGACCTTGGCAAAGTTGGCCTCGCTCAAATCGACCTGGTAGCGGTCCTCCAGCGCGCTCATCAGCTCAACCCGATCCATCGAACTAAGATTGAGGTCGCCCTCAAGCTTGGCGTCGGAGGGCAGCGCCCCGGTTGCTTGTCCGGTGATGCGGCTGATCAGCTCAGCCAGTCCTCCCTGCGGCACCACGGAAACGGCCGCGGATGAGAAATGCTGCTGCACCGCCTGCTGGATCACGCTAAGCCTCGGCTTTTGCGTGGGAGTGCGGGGGAAGTCCTCGTCCGGCCAAACCAGCCAGCGGCGCATCTGCTGAAACCCTGCCAGGTGCTGGTTGGCGCATGCCACAATTGCTGCGGCATTTGCAGCAGCATCGCGCAGCAAGAGCGCAGCAACGGGCTCAGCGTTTCCTCCGGATTCCAAGCCGACCACCACACAGTCGCGCACTTCCGGTTGCTGGCGCAGCACGGCCTCCAAGTCGTCGGGATAGATGTTCATCCCTTCGCGCGTGACGATGACGTTCTTCTTGCGGCCCTTGAAATAGAGGTTGCCGTCGGCATCGAGCGCGCCGAGGTCGCCGGTGCGGAACCAGCCGTCCTCGCCCAGCACGGGCCTCAGTTCCTTGCCCTGCCAATAACCCGCCGCCACGTTGGCGCCGCGAACCAGGATTTCGCCGTTATCGTCGAGCTTCATTTCGCGACCCTCCAGCACCTTGCCGATCGAGCGTTTGCCGGTGTGGAAGGGGTGATTGAGGGAAATCAGCGAAGTGGTCTCGGTAAGCCCGTAGCCCTGAATGACTACAAAGCTCAGTCTTCGCCAGAATTCTTCGGTATCGGCGTCGAGTGCGGCGCCGCCCGAGATGAAAGCCCAGAACTTCCATCCGAACTCATGGTGAATTTTGCGGAAGCGCCACCAGCGCTTGGCAAAGTGCTCATCCTCGGAGGCCTCCATCTGGCGATGGAGCCACTCCGTCCTGCCCGCCGCGTCCATGTCGCGCTCGATCTTGTCCTTGAGTGACTCCATCAGCCGCGGCACCGTCACCACTACCGAGACACGTTCGTTCTTAATCGTTCGCATTACTTCGCCGGGATTGAGCGTGTCCTGGAAGAGTACGGTTGCACCCAGCAGTTGTGGCAGGAAGATACCCAGGAACTGTCCGAACACGTGGCTCAGAGGAAGCAGGTTGAGAAAGCGTAAAGGATGAAAGATGCGCTCGTATTTCAGATAGCCGCCGATTTGCCGCTCCAGCGGCTCGATGTTGGCGAGAATATTGCCATGGGTAATGGCCACACCGCGTGGTTCAGCCGTGGTTCCCGAAGTGAATACAATCTCGACAAGGTCATCGCTCATCACTCCCGTGTGCGTGACCGGCGCGCCGGAAAACCCCGCCACTGCTTCACGTAGGCTTTCCAACTCGAGATGAGCGACGCCGGGCACCACATGATGCAGAGCACCAACACACAGCTTGGCATCCACCTGCTGCGCCACGCGCTGCGCAAAATCCGGTGCCGCAATCCTGTCGATGGGAACGGCGATCACGCCGCGCAACAGGCAGCCGAAAAATGCCACCGTCCACTCCGCGCAGTTCTCACCCCAGAGGAGGACTTTGTCGCCTTTGCCGATGCCGCGGGCTTCCAGCGCGCGCGCGAACCGGCATGCCTCCCTGGCCACCTCGCCATAACTCCAGCGCTGCACACGATAGCCGCGACGGAAAACGTAGGCGGTTTCTCCGGCATGCAGGCGAAAGTTGTCGAGGTATTCCAGGATGCTGGCGCGTGCCATCGCTCAACAGTGTAACTGGAAGAACGGGTTCGGCACGGCCGACACACATCGGCTCCGCGCGGGACGATGCAGATCTCGTACTCGGCAAGGACGGCTCGCCGGGCAGGAAAGGCAGCACGGGGGATTTTGCCGCCTTGCCCGAGTTCTTCAACCAGGTGAGCCGGTCAATCAGGCGCTTTGCGGGTTCAGGACCAGCGTCGGCTTTCCTTGCCTTGGGCCTTCAGCATGTTGCGAAACGCGGCGGTGGCCTGTTTGACCTCCGCCATCGCAATCCCGCACTGCAGCTGCTTGCCGGTCCTTCGCGTCGCGACCACGCCGGCTGATTTCAGGATAGCAAGATGCTGCGATAGGTTTGCCTTCGAGATACCCAACCCCTCCTGCAGCTCCGACGCCCAGCGTTCACCGCGCGTCAGCATATCGATCAGGTGGAGGCGGGTAGGATTGGCGAACGCCTTGCAGATCACTGCCTGCCGCTCGTAAACTTCCTGGTCTCCATTGGCCTTTCGTTTCGTTCCCACAGGGTCCCCCCGAGAGCCTTGATTGTTTGATGTCTCGCGCACCCGCTCATCGAGTGTGGATTTGCGTGCGCACTCATACCGGCATGGGCGAATTGCCATGAGGTGGAGCATTTCGTCCGGCTATTCGGTGACGCTCGCGAGCTCCTTTTACCACCCGATCCTTCCGGCCAAGGGCGAGGCACACCCTCTCGCCCTCTCCGCGACAACTCTGCCCGTCTCGCAAGGGCAGCCGCACGAAACGTCAACTTACGGTACTGTTTTGGATGCGACGACCTTATATCAGGTGGAGCTCCGCCGAACGATTACCGCCCAAGTAAACAGTACCTTGATTTCGAAATATATTTCCCCCCATCTCCACTATCGCCCAATGGAGCGGCAAGTTGCTATCAGTTTTCGACTTTTGTACAGCGCGTTCCCGTTTTGAACCGAACGCCCTTTGCGAAGACTATGCCGTCCCGAACGGGTGTTCCAGGGAGGGACTGCGCGGGCTGAACAACTCCGCGCCTTCGGCGAGAATGTGCATGTCGTCCTCGATGCGCACGCCGAACTCGCCCGGGATATAGATGCCGGGCTCGTCGCTGAACGTCATGTTGGTGCGTAACAGGGTGGTATTACCGGGCACCAGGTAGGGCCATTCATGACCATCCAGCCCCATGCCGTGCCCGAGGCGGTGGGTAAAGTATCTGAAACCGGTGCCGTAGCCTGCATCGATCACGACTTTGCGTGCGGCTGCATCCACCGCCTGGCATTCGACTCCGGGACGGGCCGCCGCCAGAGCGGCGCTCTGCGCCTGATGCACAATGTCGAAGATCCGCTTCATCTTGTCAGTGGGCTTTCCCAGTACGAAAGTACGGGTAATGTCGGACGCGTATCCCTCGACGCTGCATCCGCCGTCCATCATCACGATCGTCCCTTCGGTAATCTTCTGGGACGCGATTGAGCCGTGAGGAGCGGCGGAGTGCGGACCCACCTGCACGTCTGCTCCACCATGGAAGCCGAGCTGGGTGTGGGCCGATTCCACCAGGCCTTCGAACTCGTTTTGCGTCATACCGACCTTTAATGCGCGATAAGCGGCCTCATACGCCGTAATCGATGCGTTTGCGGCCAGCCGCATCAGGCTGATCTCGTGGTCGCTCTTAATCATGCGGCAGCCCGCCGTCACCGGAGTTGCGCTGGCAATCTGCAGGGCCGGAATATGGGCCGCAATTCCGTCGCTGAATACGAATGGGGTCTTCTCTTCGATTCCCAGCACGCCGGATGTCAGCCCCAGGTCGCGCAGGCCCTGCGCCACTCGCAGGTACGGATCTTCGTCCTCCTGCCAAATGCGTACCTCGGCATCGCTCCCGAACGGCCCGGTCGCCAGTTGTTCACGTGCTCTGCCCTCTTCGAATGCCGGACACACAAAGAACGCCTTGCCCTTGGCGGGCAGCACCATGGCGAACAACCGCTCGCTGGTCCACCAATGGACTGCGCTGTAGTAGGTGAGCGAACTTCCGCTGGTGATCACAATGGCCTGCAGCGTGTTTTCCGCCATGAGATCGCCCGCCCGCTCCACACGTGCCTTCCGCTCCTCGACGGTGATGGGGACGGCCTGGTCTTTCATCGACTTAAGGCTGGCAATCGAAGGGGGAAGGTTGGATTTGCACTCAGCCGATATGCTGCCTGGCACGATGGTGGCGACGGCAGCGGTGCTTCCTGCTTGCAGAAAACGACGGCGGGACAATCGCATCATGGCAGTCGAGTGTACCGCGAGACGCGTTTCTCACGAAGGACAAACAACTGGAGTGCGCAAGGTTTTCGCCGAAAGCTGGGAATGAACTCGGCCGCTTACGCTGGCAATTCGGTCATCGCATGCTCGGTATTGTCTCCTCCCGGCGTGGTAGCTGCGCGCCGGCGAATGGCCGTGTTCAGTCCGCTGAAGATCAACTTGTGAATCGGCAGCAGCAGCCACCAATAAACCCGCCCCCATAATCCGCGAGGCCGGAACAGTGCGCTCGAGCGCAAGCGCGTGCGGCCCGCTCCCACTGCGATCGTCTCGAAGAGCAGGTAGGCCTCGCCGGGAACCTTCAGCATGGCCTTCAGCCGAAGTCGCTTTCCGCGCGAAATCTCCTCCACTCGCCAGAAATCCAACTTGTCGCCTTCGCGCAAGCTGTCGGGATCGCGTCGTCCGCTGCCCATGCCGGGACCGCCCAGCATCCTGTCGAGTACCGCACGATACCGCCACAAGGCAGTTCCGTAGAACCAGCCGCGGTCGCCGCCGATGCCTTCCACCACCGCGAACACGCGTGACGGGGACACCCCCACGTCGCCCTCGCGGATGTCGGCCACCCAGCCTTCGTCCTCGACCACTTGCGGCAACAGCGCACCGCCACCGGCTTGCACTGCGCGCCGCTCCGCCATCTCAGCAAGGTCTGGTACCTGCAGCGCGCGCTGCAGTGCTTGTTCATAGGTGAGGGGCTGAATCCGAGGAAAGATCTTGCGCGCATGGTCGTTGGAGCACACTACTTCGCTGCCCAGGCTCTCAATCAGGGGGCGCGAGATGCTGGCCGGAATTGGTGTTACCAAATCGACCCAGTACGAGGAGAGCCGCGGAGTCAACACCGGCACCTGCAGCAGTGGACGACGCAACCCCCGCTGCGCCGCGTACTTCAGCATCATGGTGCGGTAGGTCTCGACGGATGGGCTGCCAATGTCGATGGTCTTCCCTTCCGAGCGTGGTTCGTCCAGCGCGGCCGCCAGGTAACTGACCACATCGTCGATGCCGATGGGCTGGATGCGGGTGGTCACCCAACGGGGGCAGATCATGACCGGCACCCGCTCCGTGAGATAGCGGATCATCTCAAACGAGATGCTTCCCGCGCCAATGATGACCGCCGAACGGAAGTCGGTGAGAGGCGGCCCGTATTGCCGCAGGCAGTCGCTGGTCTCCTGCCGGCTCTTGAGGTGGGCTGACAGTGGCCGGTCAGAATCGCCTAGCCCACCGAGGTAGATGATGCGTTTGACACCGGCGGCCTTGGTGGCCGTGGCAAGATTGCGCGCCGCCTGCAGATCAACTGCGCGAAACTCATGCTCGCCTGCATTGAGCGAGTGGATCAGGTAATACGCGACGTCGATGCCGCGCAGCGCCGCGCCGAGGCTATCGGGACGGAGCGCATCTGCCTCTACTACGTTGACCCGGCGCGGAAACTTGCTGGTAACCTTGCGGGCATCCCGGGTCATGCAAACAACATAGTGGCCTTGCTCCAGCAATGCCGGAACCAACTGCGATCCCACGTAGCCGGACGCGCCGGTGACCAGTATGTTCATGAGCGATACCCTGCCGTCGCTGGGCGCAGCGACGCCTTCCATTGCCAGACACCTTGGTGTGGGGCTGAGCCGAAAACCACTACGCTCTGCTCGATCGCTTCTTCGACGCGCGGCACTGCTGCGGTGCGGCAGTCGTTTGGCGATTCTTCCGCTGCGCGTTGCACATGCTCCGCGCTGTCACACGCGCGGATTCCAAGGAGGATCTTGGCCCAGATGGGAAGGTTGTCCAGGTTCGTCATGATGCGACCTCCGGGCGGAGTGGGCGCCGATGTTCGTGGCCGGGACTTACCGCCGCACTTTGATTATCATGCATGTTTATTTTCTTTTAGCGAAATCACCAGGACATGGCGCGTTCAGAATTCATCACCAGAAATATGCCACCCTTGATTTTGCTTGTCAGGAAAACTGGACTTTCGCCGAACCCCGCTAATGTCCCGCCCGGTGCGGCCGATAAGGTTTAGTAGATGGTCTCCTGACTCTCTCTCCTTTGGCGAGTTCCCAGCCGCTGTAAGGCGGCTGGGACATTTTCGCGTTTGCAGTGGCATTCAGCAAAAAGCGCCACCGGAGGCCCGGTGGCGCAATTCGCAAACCCTTCGATGAACTGTCGTTCAGGCGCGGTAGTGGGCTCCCCCGTGACGAACGTCGGCCCCGCGCACCCAGAAGATAACGTCCTCGGCAATATTTGTGGCATGGTCGGCGATGCGCTCCAGGTTGCGGGCAATGAGTAACACATTGAGCGCGGCCCGCGTGGTGTGGGGATCGCTGATCATCTTCTGCACCAACACCACGAAGGCCTCGTCTTTCATGCGGTCCACGATGTTGTCCATTTGCAGTACCGTCTCGGCCACTTCCGCCCTGCCGTCGAGGAACGACTCCAGCGCCCGCTGCACCATAGTGGTGACGCTGGCAGCCATTCGCGGAATGTCCACCGGCAACTGCACCTCGGGCTCGCTGATGAGATCCAATATCCGCTGCGCGATGTTGACCGCCTGGTCGCCCACGCGCTCCAGGTCGGCATTGATCTTCACCACCGCCAAAATGAAGCGCAGGTCGACCGCCATGGGCTGCTGCATGGCGAGCAGATCCAGCGCCAACTCGTCGATCTCGCGCTCCGACTGGTTGATGTCGTCCTCGCCGGTCAACACCAACTGGCAGAACTTGGCGTCGCGGGTCCGGTACGCTTCGGTGATGCGATCGATGGCCTGTTCGGCCAGTCCGCCCATGCGCAGAAGTTTGTCCCTGAGTTCGTCCAGTCCCTGCTGAAAGCGGCTTCGCATTATCCAAACCTGCCTGTGATGTAATCTTCCGTCCGCTTATCGGCGGGCGTCGTAAAGATCTTCTCGGTTTTGTCGTACTCAATCAGGCTGCCCATCAGAAAAAATCCGGTGAACTCGGCAACGCGAGCCGCCTGTTGCATATTATGCGTAACGATGACGACCGTGTAGTGCTGCTTGAGCTGAAAGATGAGCTCTTCAATCTTGCTGGTCGAAATGGGGTCCAGGGCGGAAGCCGGCTCGTCCATCAGCAGCACCTCCGGCTCCACGGCGAGCGAGCGCGCAATACAAAGCCGTTGCTGCTGTCCGCCCGACAGGCTGGCCCCCGATTGCTTGTGCAGCGTGTCTTTTACCTCATCCCACAGCGCCGCCAGTTTCAGCGACCGCTCCACCAGTTCGTTCATCTGCTTGCGGTTGCGGAACCCATTGAGCCGCAGCCCGGCTGCTACATTATCGTAGATCGACATGGTGGGGAAAGGGTTGGGCTTCTGGAAAACCATGCCGATGCGGCGGCGGACTTCCACCGGGTCGGTGCCGGTGCCGTAAACCTCGATGTCCCCGACCTTCACTTCGCCTTCGGCGCGGGCCTCGGGAATGGTTTCGTGCATCCGGTTGAGGCAACGCACGTACGTGCTCTTGCCGCAGCCCGACGGCCCAATCACCGCCGTGACGTGGTTGGCCTGCACCGTCATGTCGATGGACTTCAGCGCCAGGTTTTTGCCGTACCACGCATTCAGTCCACGCACTTCGATTCCTACACCCATACCGGCTAGGATGCTCCCTTCAACATTCCGCGACTGGTGACGATGCGTACCGCCCCCACCGCAGCTACGATGAGGACGATCAGAATCAGCGCGCCGGCCCACGCCTGCCTGTGCCAATCGTCATAGGGTGAAATGGCATAAGTAAAGACTTGCAGCGACAAGGCGGCCATGGGCTGATTCAACTTCAAACTCCAGAACTGGTTCCCGAACGCCGTGAACAGCAGCGGCGCGGTTTCTCCTGCCACGCGTGCGAAGGCCAGCATGCATCCGGTAATGACTCCGGCGGATGCCGTGCGCAACGAAATCGACAGGGTTGTGCGCCACTTGGGGATTCCGAGCCCAAGGGCCGCCTCGCGCACTACATTCGGCACCATCAATAGCATTTCTTCCGTGGCGCGCGCGATCGTAGGGATCATCATGATCCCCAACGCTACGCCGCCGGAAAATGCCGAGAAATGCTTTTCGCGGAGCACGATTAGCGAATATACGGCGATGCCGATCACAATGGAGGGCACGCCATTCAGCACATCGGCCGTGAAGCGCACCAGATCACCGAAGCGCCCGCGTCCGTATTCTGCGAGATAGATCCCGCACCCGATACCCAGCGGAACTCCCACAATGCTGGCTACCGCCAGGATTATCCCAGTGCCGACAATGGAGTTGGCCATGCCTCCGCCTAACTCGCCCGGAGGCTTTGGGGTTTGGGTTAAGAACGCCAGATTGACCGACCCTGCTCCCTTAATCAGCAAGTAAACAAAAATTGCAAGGAGCGGAACGATCACGAGTACCGCGGCGCCGATTGCGAACCAAGTCGCGGCCAGGTTAATGGCACGCCGCCACGGGCTCAGTTTCTGCGCGCTAGCATCGCCGGGCTGCTTAAGCACGCGCCCTCCCCGCTCTTCCGCCAGTAATACTCCACACCAAAAGTCGCGCCAGAGCGTTGACGATCAACGTCACCAGGAACAGTGCCAACCCAATCTCGACCAGTGCACTCAAGTAGAGGTCGCCGGTCGCTTCCGTGAATTGATTGGCGATCGCACTGGCCATGGTGTAGCCGGGCGCGAACAGCGATTTTGAAACCTCGGGACGATTTCCGATGACCATCGTCACCGCCATGGTTTCGCCCAGCGCTCGCCCCAAGCCGAGGATAATGCCGCCTAGGATGCCGATACGCGCATTGCGCAGTACGCCCATGCGGATCATCTCCCACCGGGTGGCACCCAGCGCCAGCACCGCTTCGCGCTGGCTCTGTGGCACTGCGGTCAGCACTTCGCGGGTGATGGACGCAATGATGGGAACCACCATGATTGACAGGATGATGCCCGCCGCGAGCATCCCGATTCCGTACATCGGACCGCCAAAGAATCCCGTCCAGCCCAGTGACTTGGCGAGAAATGGTTCCACGTACTCGCGCAACAGCGGCGCCAGCACGAAAATCCCCCACAGCCCATAGATCACACTCGGGATCGCCGCCAGTAATTCCACCAGAAACGAAATGATGGCTCGCAAGCGAATCGGACACATCTCGGTGACATATACAGCCACACCGATCGACAAGGGAACCGCAATGAACAGCGCAAGTGCGGAGGAAACCAGGGTGCCGTAAATAAACGGCATGGCCCCGAAATCGCCGTTTACCGGGTCCCAATCATGTCCGTAGAAAAACGCCAATCCGAACTGGTGGAGCGACAGTTTTGACTTGTCGACCAGTTCCCACAATACAAACGCAACGATGGCAAAAACCGAAATCGCCGTGAGCACAATCAGTACCGCGAACGCCGCATCCGGCATACGGCTGCTGCGGGGGTGGGTTTGCCGGATTCGCTCCAGCACCGACGAAGCCGAAATCGCCTTTCGCTGAGTGGCCGTCTGCGCCAGCGTCGGGATCGCTGTCGCCGGCTTCTCACTCGGATTGAAAGAGTCAGGGGAGTTCATCTCGTTTACGGTACCAGACATCGTTGACAGTTGGGTTACAGCACCGGAGCCATGACAAAGCCAACTCCCGGCATGGCCGGGGGTTGGCCGCAAAGGTCAGATCGAGGTCCCTTCAGTGCACCTGCTTCGTGATGGCCGCCTTTTCCAACTCCACCACTGCTTTGGGCAGCGGAGCATACGACAAGGCCTCGGTCATGCTCTGGCCCTGATCCAGCATCCAGAACAGGAAATCCTTCAAGATCTTGCCCTTATTCTGGTCCGTGGGATTGGTCGGAATCAGCAGCCAGGTAAAGCTTGCAATTGGATAGGCGGTCTTGGCCGGCGAGTTGGTGATGGAAACTCGAAAATCCGCTGGCACCTTCACGCCGGCCGCCGCCGCCGTCGTGCTCTCCAGGCTGGCCTTGATGAACTGGCCGGAAGAATTCCGAACGCTTCCGTAGTTGATCTTGTTCTGCAGCGCGTAGATCAGCTCAATGTAGCCAATGGATCCGGGGAGCTGGCGAATCAGACCCGCCACGCCCTCATTCCCTTTGCCGCCCACGCCCACTGGCCACTTCACGGATGTGCCCTTGCCCACCGTATCCCGCCAGTCCGGGCTAATTTTCGACAGGTAATCCGTCCAGATGTAGGTAGTGCCGCTACCGTCCGAACGATGCGCTACCGTGATGGCTTGGCTGGGAAACTTAATGTCGGGATTCACCTTGGCAATCGACGCGTCCGACCAGTTGGTGATCTTGCCCAGGAAAATTCCCGCCAGAATGTCCGGGGTGAACTTTACTTCCCCCGACACTCCGGGAATGTTGTAGGCGGGTACCACCGCGCCCAGCACGGTCGGCACATGCAGCAGCTTAACCTTCGACTGCGCTAGCTGCTCGTCAGTCATCGGGCCGTCACTGGCGCCAAAGTCCACGGTGCCCGCTGTGACTTGGCGAATCCCGCCGCCGCTTCCGATCGACTGGTAATTGATCTGAATATCGGAATGTAAGTTGTGGTACTCGTTAAACCACTTCGAGTAAATGGGGTACGGGAAGGTCGCACCGGCCCCGTTCAGCTGCGTCTGCGCTAAAGCGCAACAGGCAAGCAATAGAACGCAAAGAACCACCTTAAAAGCGCGAATCACGTCATTTCCTCCTGTCGACTTCTCACAGAAGTTTTTACGCTGCACCTGTTACAGAATTGTTACAGAAGGGTGAAAATGGGATAAAGACCCACGAAAGTGATGAAAACCAGCCCGCCAATCTAGCGAAGAAATGGCCCGGGACGCGACTCGACGAGAAGAGGGAGAGCCAAGCTCGTCGCCGATTGCATATGTCCACACTACGGGATCAACCTTCTCCGGGCGGCGTCTCTCGCGCCTTCTGCTTTCGGCGCAGGTCGTCGATGAACATCTGTTCCACGGGCTTGTCGTAGGACCGCAGCACGTGCCTTACCGTGTGGCCGCTCACCAAGTGACATACCTCTTCGGCCAGGTTCTTGGCGTGGTCGCCGGCGCGCTCCAGCGATTGCGTCATGAACAGCACATGGAAGCTTTCCTGGCGGGGTGAATTGTCGTGCTGGTCCAGGTGACGCATAAAAACCAGATTGCGCAGCCGGTCCATCTCGGCGTCGGCTCGCAGCACCGCCAGAGCTTGGTTCAAGTCGCGCTGGCGGAACGCATCATGTACGTCGCCCAGCATCTTCTCCAGCCGCGACGCCATCAGTGTGAGGTCGCGAATGTCCTGCAGATCGATGCGGCTGCCCACCGATGCCGCGCGATTGCTGCAATTCAGCAAGAGGTCACCCACGCGTTCCAATCCGATGATGAACTTCAGACAGGCCAGCAGCTCCCGCGCATGCGCCTCGGTGACCTTGGTGATCACCGACGTCACTCCCTGGTCGATGTCGCGGTCGAGCGCGTCCAGCTCTTTCTCCCGCTGCCGGACCCCGTCCAGCAGCGACGGCACTCCGGTCGCGATTCCCTCGGCGACAATGCCCGCGGCCGTCTGCGCCAGCTTGCAGGCCTGCAGTGTCTGCTGTTGCAGGCGAGTGCAGATCTCCTCTGGGTTGGGCAATACCGAATCAGGCACGCTCATCGCTCTCTCCGATTCATTTTCAACCCGGTGCGATATCGACCATGGACGTGGCCGGGGACCTCACGCCCGCACCGCGACGTTCTCCCGTGGCAGAGTGAAATAGAAAGTCGCACCATGGTTCAGTTCACTTTCCGCCTTGATCGTTCCACCGTGTGCTCTTATCACATGCTTGGCGATAGCCAGCCCCAGTCCTGTGCCTCCCGACTCCCGCGAGCGGGCTTTGTCCACCCGGTAGAAGCGCTCGAACAGCCGTGGCAGGTGCTCGCTAGGAATGCCCGCGCCAAAATCGCGAACAAAGAACTCCACACCTTCCTCCGCATCACATGCTCCAATCAGGATTTTGCGGCCATCCTCGCCGTACTTCATCGCGTTGTCAATGAGGTTGCCGAACACCTGGTGAATTGCGTCCCGGTCCACCAACACGGAAGACGAGGCGGTGTTCATCACTGCCAGTTCGATGCCGCGGCTGTCGGCGATCTCCTGAAAGGTTTGCACCGCTTCCTCCAGTAGCTCTTGCGCCGTGGCCGATTGTAACTTGAAGTCCCTTTCGCCCGATTCCACCCGCGCCAACACCAGCAGGTCTTCCGTCAGCCGCGACATGCGCAGAGCGTTCTTGCGAATTATCTCCAGGAACTCCCGCGCACTGGGGCCCAGTTCTTCGTTCTCGAGCACGGTTTCCGCATAGCCCTGGATTGAAGTCAGCGGCGTCCGCAGTTCGTGCGACACGTTGGCGATGAAGTCACGGCGCGTCTTCTCCACCCGCTCAATCTCGGTCTGGTCGTGCATCACGGCTACCACGCCGCCGCCTGGCATAGGCGCCGCAGTCACATCGAAGATACGTCCAGAGAAGATCTTGGCGGCACGCGCCACGACGATGTCACGGCTCTCGCTGGCCGTCTGCACCGCGCGAAGGACCTCTGGATCGCGCGCCGACTGCACCAGCGGCTCGCCCCGCCGGACGCCGCTGGGCAGCAAGCGCTCCATGCGCTGGTTGGCCCACAACACGCGGCCATCCTCGGCCACGGCGATTACCGCTTCCTGCATGGAGTTCAGCAGAGTCTCGAGCGTCTGTCGGCTCGATTCCACCGACCGAAAGCCATCCTCGAGCTTGCGCGCCGTACGGTCCAGCGCGGAGGCCACATGGGCAATCTCGTCGCTCGCGCCCTCCTGGATGCGCGCCGACAAATCGCCTGCCGCGACCCTGTCGGCAAAATCGGTAATCCGCGCCAGCCGGCGTCCAATCGACTGCGTGGCCACAAACGCCAGCACCAGGGCAATCAGTGCCGTTGCTGCTGAACTCTTCAGGAGATCGTTGCGTACGCGCCGGTCGGCGTCGCGGAGGGCCGACAAGGGGTGCGCCAGCCGTACCGCGCCTCCTGGAATGGGCACCGCTTCAAAGAGGAAATCGACACCCACAGTGTGGGAGGAACGCGTTGCGGAGCCGAACTCCCCGTGTAGTGCCCGGGCGAACTCGGGCCGAGTAGCGTGGTTTTCCATGGTGGCCGGGTCCGCCTCGGAGTCGGCCAGGACCTTGCCGCTTGAGTCGATCACGGTGGCCCGCTCGTGGGACTCGCCGGCAGCCTCCTTGGTAATTCGCGGCAGCGCATCCCGTGGAGCGTTGGCCACTTGTGAGGCGAACAAGAGGGTCTTTTCGCGCAATGAACTCTCGATCTGGCTGCGCAGCATCCCTTCCCAGGCCTTTTGGATCAGCACATTCATCGTCAGCATGCACGCCGCAATCAACACCAGGGACGCGGCGAACAGCTTCAGAAAAATGCGGCTCTTCACGGCTTGGGGACCTCGAAGCGGTATCCAGCGCCGCGCACCGTCTTCAGGTAGCGCGGCTCGTCTGGATTGGCTTCGATCTTCTCACGAATTCGGCGCACATACACATCCACGGAACGCGGCGTCACGTAGTGGGTATCGCGCCAGACTGCGTCCAGCAGTTGGTCGCGCGTGAACACGCGTCCGGGATGGCGGGCCAGGTACTCCAGCAGCCGGAATTCCGTGGCCGTGGTCTGGGTCAGCACCCCGCGCACCGTCAGCGTCATACCGCCACTGTCGATCTCGATGTCGCCGGCCTTCACCACCGCCGGAGCCAGCGGACGCTCAAAGCGGCGCAGCACTGCGCGCACCCGCGCCACCAGCTCGCGCGGGCTGAACGGCTTCGGGATGTAGTCGTCCGCTCCCAACTCGAGGCCGATGACCTTATCCGATTCCGTGACTTTCGCCGTCAGAAAGATGACCGGAGTCATGGCCAGCGACGGCGTCTGCCGGATGCGGCGGCACAACTCCAGACCATCGCCACCGGGTAGCATGATGTCCAGCAGGAAAAGGCCGGGGGACTGCTTCTCGGCCTCGGCAATAACCCCGTTTGCCGACGCGAAAGACCGCACACCGTACCCGGCGGATTCCAGGTGGTGGCGTACCAGCCGGGAGATGTCGCTGTCATCTTCCACGGTAAAGATGGTTTGTTTCACGGCTGTATTGTAGCCGACGGTATTGGCGGAGCTCTCATGTCCTAGCATCACAGAACTACGTTACATCGCCTATTGTTACAGGGTTATGAACGTTCGATGAACGCTCATGCGCGCTAGTAACCGAATGTGCTCATTGGCGCTTCCCTCAATCGCCGACAAGTTGCTACACGGCCCAGCAGGATGCGAAGAGTTGGGCATCCTACCGCGCACAGATTCACATCCTCAAGCCCGCCGCTCGGCTGGCCGATAAGCCAGTTGTGCGCAAACAGGTTCCAGCCAGCAGCCTTCTGACCGTTTCCCTGGTAGTTGCCTTCGCAGCCGTAGGGATTCCTGTGCCGGCAAGTGCGGCCTCGCCGTCCACGGGGAACGACGTCTCCGAGACCGTGGAGTTGGCGGCCGCTGAATTCCTGCCCGCGACTTCACCCGGCGCCGCCGGCCCACAGTCTTGGTCCATTGCAGCCGCAGTTCTGCCCGGCTACACCATCCGCCGCACCGTGCCCGAGGTGCGTCTGCAATTCAGCGTCGCCGACCAGCGCGGACGTCTGGTTACCGATCTATCCGCTTCCGACATCCGCATCCTCGACGATCACAATGCCGTGCCGCAAATTCGTCAGTTCTCCCGGGTCGACGACCTTCCCCTGCAGGTGGGTCTTCTGGTCGATGTCAGCGATTCCGTACAGAAGTCCATCTCACGCGAAAAGCTAGCGACTGAATTCTTCGTCGGGCAGGTCTTCCGCCCGCAGACCGATCGGGCATTTCTGATGGCTTTCAGCCGCGAGGTGAAGTTGTGGCAGACGTCAACGGGCGATCGCGACGCTCTCCGTCAGGCCCTCGACCGTGTCCGTCAAGCCGGTTACGTCACCAATCTCTACGACAGCGTATACGACGCCTGTCTCCATCAGTTCCCCCAATTCGGTGACAAGGAACTGGTGCAGCGCGTCATCGTGCTCTTCAGCGATGGCGAAGACACCGGCAGCCTTCACGGCCTGTCCGACGCCATCGCCCAGGCGCAGCGGCATGAGATCCAGATCTATGTACTATCCGTCCATCCCCGGCAGAAGTACTCGCCGGGAGATGCAATCCTGCTACGGATGGCGGAGGAAACCGGCGGCCAGCTCTACGTGGCAGCCAGCGAAAAGGACTTCGCCTCTATCTTCGCTGCGATGGAGCGCCAGATGCGCACCCAGTACAGCGTGTCGTTCCCTCCCGAACGCACGACGCCGGGCTTTCACGAATTACGGGTCGAGACAACGGCGAATCCCAACCTGCACGTCCACTCCCGCCAGGGTTACTACTTCGACGCCCTATAGATTGTTATTGCTACATTGCGGCAGCAACCGCAGCCTTGCCCGCGACAAATAGAAAGCGCTCCGCAGCCAGCGGAGCGCTTGTGCACAATCCTCCTGCCTCAATGCATCGGGTTGGTCAGCCACCCGCGCGTCAGGTAGTCCGTCATGCTCAGTGCCAGCAGCAGGAACAGGAAGAATACTGCTGCAATCACGGTGACCTTGGTAAGCTTCGAACTGTAGTACAGGTGCATGAAGAACAGCACCACCAGCGTCGCCTTAATCGTGGCGATGACCAGCGCCAGCACGATGTTCCAGTTGTGCAGCTCGATGAACGACACGAACACCGTCAACCCCGTAAAGAACATCAGAGTTGCCCAGATGCCTACGTATATACTCGCCGGTATTACATGTTGCCGATGTTCTTCCGATGACATGAGTCCTCGCTTAACCGCCGTGTTTCTTGCTGATCAGATACAGCAGTGGGAATAGATAAATCCACACCAGATCGACGAAGTGCCAGTACAGCCCGACATTCTCGACTGGGGCATAGTAATCGGCGCTGTACAGTCCTCGCGCACCGGCAATGACGATCCACGCCACCAGGGCGACGCCGATCACCATGTGCAGGGCGTGCAATCCAGTCATCGCCCAGTACAGCGAAAAGTAGATCTGCACATTCTGGGGATTCACCCCAGCCGCTTCTGCTTCGGGAAACTGGAAGTTGGATCCTGGGAACTGATGGTTGGTCCAGTGCTCGTGGTACTCGACAGCCTTGATTCCCAAGAACGCAAGCCCAAACAGCATGGTGATGATCAGCAGCACGATCATCATCTTGCGTTTGTCGGTCTGCGCGCAGCGGACGCCCAGCGCCATCGTCAGCGAGCTGCAGATCAGCACCGCCGTGTTGGTCGCTCCCAGCCAGATGTTCATGGTCTGGCTGCCCTCGACGAACGCTTCGTAATACGTCGCGCGGTACACCAGGTAGGCGCAGAACAGCCCGCCGAAGAACATGATCTCCGTCACCAGGAACAGCCACATACCAAACGTAGCCGTCTCCCGCTGCTGGTCCATGCTGGCGAAGTGGTGCTGGAGTGCGTGTTCAGCGATTTCGATATCGCTAGTGGCCAACGGGGACCTCCTGCTCAGGCTGGTGTTCGTAGTCGTAAGCTTCCCAAGTTACGACCGGCGTCTCGTCGAAATTGTGCGTGGGTGGCGGCGACGGCGTCATCCACTCCAGCCCAACTGCGTTCCACGGGTTGGGGCCAGCGTCCTCGCCATAGCGCAGCGACCACATGAAATAAATCATGGGTAGCACGTAGCCCACCGCCAGCACCGATGCGCCCGCGGTCGAGAGCACATTCAACACCTGGAACTCCGGCGGATACGCATGATAGCGGCGCGGCATACCCATGTAGCCCAGAATGAACTGCGGGAAGAACGTCAGATTGAAGCCCACGAACACGAACAGCGCCGAAAGCTTGGCCCACCCTTCCGGATACATCTTGCCCGTTATTTTCGGCCACCAGAAGTGCAGCCCCGCCATGTACGCCAGCACCATCCCGCCCACCATTACATAGTGGAAGTGCGCCACCACGAAGTAGGTATCGGTCACGTGGACGTCCACCCCCAACGACGCCAGGAACACGCCGGTGAGCCCGCCGATCGTAAATAGGCCGATGAAGCCGAACGCATACAGCATCGGCGTGTCATACCGTATCGAACCTTTGTAGAGTGTCGCTGTCCAATTAAAGATCTTTACCGCCGACGGGATCGCCACCAGATAGCTGAGCAGCGAGAACACCAGCGCCGCATACACCGAGATGCCGGCGACAAACATGTGGTGCGCCCATACCAAAAAGCCCAGTACTGCAATCGCGATCGATGCCAGGGCCACGAACTCGTATCCGAACACGCGTTTGCGCGCAAAGCAGGTGACGATCTCGCTGATCACGCCCATGCCCGGCAAAATCATGATGTACACCGCCGGGTGCGAATAAAACCAGAACAGGTGCTGGAACAGCAGCGGATCGCCGCCCAGTGCCGGGTTGAATACCCCGATATGAAGCAACCGCTCCAGCGCCACCAGCAGGATGGTGATCGCAATGACCGGCGTACCCAGCACCATAATGATGCTGGCGGCATAGTTCGACCAGCAGAACAGCGGCAGCCGAGTCCAGGTCATTCCCGGCGCGCGCATTCGATGGATGGTGACAATGAAATTCAGCCCGGTAAAGATTGATGCGAAGCCCGCGATAAAAACGCCTAGTGCTGTTCCCACGACGTGGGTGTTGGAGTAGGTCGTACTGAACGGCGTGTAGAAAGTCCAGCCCGTGTCCACTCCGCCCCAAATCATCGAAACCAGGGCAAATGCGGCGCCGATATTGAAAATGTACCAGGTAGCGAGATTCAGCCGCGGAAACGCCAGGTCCTTGGCTCCCACCATCAGCGGTATGCAGAAATTCCCTAGCACCGCCGGCACCGACGGAATCAGGAAGAAAAAGATCATCGAGATTCCGTGCATGGTGAACAGCTTGTTGTAGGTGTCCGACGACACCAGGTCGCCCGCCGGGGTCAGCAGTTCCAGCCGGATGAGCATCGCAAAGAACCCGCCGACGAAAAACATTCCGGTGATCGAAATCAAATATAGGATCGCGATCCGCTTGTGGTCCTTAGTCAACAACCACGACTTCAGGCCATAGCCGTTATTCAGATAGGTTTCGCGCTCCACTGTCTGTACTGCAGTTGCCATGTCACGCACCTTCGGGGTTGAACTTCTAGTTGCTCTCGTTCGCCGCGGCCGGCTGCGGCGCTCCGCCCTCGGCCTTCTGCTGCGGCTGTGACAGCGACTTCACGTAACTCACCAGCGCACCTAGGCTCTCTTCCGTCACCTGTCCCTGGAACGTCGGCATGATGGGCTTGAAGCCCGCCACGATCTTGGCCTGCGGATTCAGGATGGACTCGCGGATATAGTTCTCGTCCGCCCTCACTGTGCGCCCGTCTTCCAATTGCACCGACTTGCCGAACAAGCCCATCAGGTTCGGTCCGCGGCCTTGCGTGTCCAAGCGATGGCAGGTGGCGCAGCCCAACTGGGTAAACAGTTCCTTGCCGTTGGCCGCCATCGTTCCCGTCGCCCCGCCGTTCGCCAGCCAGGCTTGGTAGGCCGCCGGTTCCATGACCACCACTTCGCCGATCATGCCGGAGTGCTCGGTGCCGCAGTATTCCGCACAGAACAGGTGATAGGTGCCGGTCTTCGTGGGATGGAACCAGGTAGACGTATAGCGGCCCGGCAGTACGTCAGCCTTAATACGGAACGCTGGCACAAAGAAGCTGTGGATCACGTCCTGCGAACTCATGATCATCTTGATGTCGCGGTTCACCGGGACGTGCAGCGCATTGATCTCGCGCTGTCCGGTCTCGTGCTCGAACTTCCACATCCATTGCTTGCCCACCGCGTACACTTCCATGGCTCCGCGTGGCGGCCGCGCTTCCTGGAAGTAGATCAGCGCACCCCAGGCAAAGAAGATCATCGTGATCCCCAGCGGGATCAGGGTCCACGTCAGCTCCAGCGGCAGCGAGCCCTCGATGTGTTCGGCCTTGGGATGTGCTGACTTGCGATACTTCACCGCGAACACGAAGACCAGCACAAAAATGAGCAGCGTGAAGAACGCCGATACCGCCACCAGGAAGAAATACAGTCCATCCACCTGGGCCGCCAGCGACGACGCTTGCTCGGGAAACAGTGGCAAATTCTTCCACATAATCGTTCAGGCCCGTCCTGCTCCCTTGCGGGAATCATGAGGTTCACGTCGATACATCACGATCAGGAATCCGCCCAGCAGCAGCAACGTCGCCGCTCCCCCCAATCGCAGGATGTTGGTGACCGCCGCGCCGTACCGTCCGCTTTTAGGGTCGTAGTGATAGCAGTACAGCGTGACCTGGTCTACCAGGTTACCGATCTTGTTGCGTGACGCCTCGATCAGGCCAAGGCGCAAATCTTTGGGCGAATACTCCACCCCGTAGTAGTACTGGGCCAGCTTTCCCTGAGGAGTGACGATTGTGATCGCCGCCGAATGGATGAACTGCCCGGTGCGCGCATCGCGCTTGTAATGAAAGCCCACCGCATCCGCCAACTGCTGGATCGCCGCCTGCTGGCCGGTCAGGAAGTGCCATCCACTCCCGTCCGACTTCTTCTCCAGCCGCTCGTTCATGCGGTCGATATAAACCTTCTTCTTCTCCGCCGCCACCTCGGGCGTCTCGTCCGGATTGAAGCTCACCGTCACCACTTCATATTCGTTGCCCGGCGTGAACCGTAGCACCCCCAGCGCGCTCGATAGTCCCGCCAACTCCTCGCCACACAACATCGGGCAGGTGTAATACACCAGATTCAGGATCACCGGGCGTCCGGCCTGAAAGTAGTCGCCTAACTTCACCGTCTTGCCCGTCTCATCCTGGAACTGCAAGTCCAGCGGCACCTGCTGATCGAGCCGCTGATCGATGCCCACGTTCTTCAGGTCGTCCGGACTCACCTGCGCCGACGGCTGGCTGGCATCCCGTTGAAATGAAGAGGGCGGCTGCGCCATGGCGAACGCGCTCGCCAGCATCACCACCGCCATCGCCGATTTTCTAACTACCGAAATCCAACCACTGCGCACTGCTCTCCCATCCACTTCTCGCGCCCATCTTGCTTGCGCGTCGCTATTCTGCTGCCGGCGCCGCTGTTGCCTTTGCGGGGGGCACCGCTTTCTGGGTTACTGCGGTGGCTGCTCCGCCCGCCGGCTTCACCGGCAAGCCGCGCTCCACAACCAACTTCATCGCCTCGTTAATCGGCAGGTGCACCGTCCCACTCTGATCCACGAACGGCTGCTCCGCATAGAGGATCTTGTGCTCCCGGTCCAGTAGCTGTTTCATGTCGACCGCGTCGTTGGTTTGCAGCCGCGGCTCGGGAAACACATTCGGGTTCACGTTGCTGGTGTTCTCAAAGTCCTTGCCTTCCGCCGTAAGGGGCGACGCCTTCTGCGTTGTCACCATGGGACTCTGGTTGCCCTTGGCGAAAAATGGGCTGTGCGACAGGAAGCGGAACATTCCCCAAATGACCAGCTCGATAAAGATTCCCGCTACCAGCAGGCCTACCAGGAACACCAGAATTCCCCGGGGACTCAAGTCGGTGCGGTCGTAATCCACCGCCCGATTGCGTAGCGGTTCGTATTCGTCGCGATTAGTGGCCATGTCCCGACCCCTGATGCAGCAAGCTGGGCATCTGCGGCTCGTACGCGGGCAGAATCGGCCGCTGCTGCAGGTTATAGAAGAAATATGCCAGCCACAGGCCGCCCAGCGCGATAGGCGCTACCAGGTACCACAGGCTGAAGTAGAAATGTCCGCGCGCATGCGCGAAGTTGGGCACCACGTACCAGTAGATGTCCACCAGGCGCATGAACATCAGCAGCACCGCCAAGCCGATCAGACGGCTGCCGTCCCGTTTGAGGTTGCGCGACAACAGCAGCGCGAACGGCAGCGCGAAGTGGAACAGAATGATCGCCAGCGCCACCACGCCCCATCCGCCGTGGATGCGGTTCAGGAACCAACTGATTTCGTCGGGCAGGTTGCCTGCCCAGATGATGAGCCACTGCGAGAACGAGAAGTAGGCGAACAGCATCACGAAAGCCAGCATCAGCTTGGCAATGTCGTGAAACTGTTCTGCCTTGATAATCTCGCGCATGGGGCTGTAGCCGGTCAGCACCGTTAGAATGATGATGCTGAACGCCAGCGCCGACAGGCCCTCGCCCGCCATGAAGATCATGCCGTAGATGGTCGAGCCCCAGTGCGGATCGAGCGACATCACCCAATCCACCGCCGCGAACGAAATGGTCAGCGCATACAGGAGCGCTCCGATGCCGCTCAGAAGCTGGAAGCGCGGCTGATGCCCGGCCTTCGACGGTTCGTCCTGCAGCGCCGATCGCTTGTTCAGAACATAGGCCAGGCCAAACCACACCGCGAAATAGATCACCTGCCGCAGCCACCAGAACGGCATGTTCAAGTACCAGGCATTGTGCTCAGTCAGCGACGGATCGCTCATCCATGCATACAGGTGATGCCGCCCCAGAACGATGGGCAGAAACAACACCAGCGTCAGCGGCAATACCCTGCTAGCCGCTTCGAGGATCCGACGAATCGACAGGCCCCACAGTCCACCCGACAGGTGCTGTACCATCAACAGCGCCAGGCAGCCTAGGCTCAATCCCAACCAGAGCATGAAGCCAATGAGGTAACCGCGCAGGAACTGCTCCGGCTGCATGACATAACCCGCGATGCATGCCAATGCGCCCACGACTCCGATGCCAAGATACGTCTTCTGCCAACCCGCAGCCTCGGCGGGCACAGTGTAGTCAGCGTGATGGACCTGCAGATTAGGCTGGCTCATTGGTTCTGCCCCCCTGTCTGCGCAGTCCCACCCTGTCCGCTCGCCCCCTGCGTGTCATACGGGGGACTGATCACCACGCCCGTTGGAGGTTCGCTGGCGATTTGCTGTCCTGCGGGAACGTCCGCCCGCGTTGCACTCTGGCTCAACTGCAGCGCCCGGATATAAGCCGCAATCGCCCAGCGATCCTGCGGAGAAACCTGCTGCGAGTAGTCCAGCATCACCCCGAAACCGTTCGTCATTACATCGAAGAAGTACCCGATGGGCGCCTTGCGCAACCTCTCGGTGTGATACGAGGGAGGATGCTTGAATCCGCGCTGTACGATCATGCCGTTGCCGTCGCCCGTTTCACCGTGACACGGCGAGCAATAAATATTGAACCGTTGCTGTCCGCGCGCCATCACTTCGGCCGTTACCGGAAACGGCATGTAATTGCCGTCCTCCTGGCCGCTTTTGCCGGTATAGAAATACGTGTCGGCACGCAGGTCGCTCCGCGCCACCGTGCCCTCCACCAGCGGCCGCGCCGAGCGCTTATCGGCGAAGAAATCGCTCTCCGCCAGGGGACGCTTGTAGGGCTGGTTCTGCATGTCGGCGCGGCATCCCGCCAGCAGCAGCAACGCCGTCGCCGCCAGCACCAGCGCCACAGCATGGGCTACGCCCCTCGCAGGCTGCCGAACATCCAATTGAGCTGGCCGATTAATGCGGCACCTCCGAGATCGAAAGCGGCTTCAGTCGTTCCATGAATTGATGCGTGCCGGTCAGGTCGAACTTGGGATCGGTTGCCTCCACGCACAGGAAGAACCGGTTGCGCGTCACCTTCGAGAACTGCTCCACGTGGAACACCGGATGATACGGCCGCGGCAGTCCGTTCAGCGCGAACATACCGAACATCCCGATCAGTCCCGCGAACAGGATGGTCATCTCGAACGTGGGCACGATGAATGCCGGCCATGAATCATAGGGCTTTCCCCCGATGTTCAGGGGATATGCAATCACGTTGATCCAGTACTGCAGACCAAATCCCGACAATCCGCCCAGGATGCCTCCCGCCAGCGTCACCAGAGGAACCGCCGACTTGTGAAAGCCGATCGCCTCGCTCGCGGCTTCGATCGGGAACGGGCTGTAGGCGTCCATCTCGCGATAGCCTTCGGCATACGCCGCCTGGCACGCCTTCACCAGATCGGTGGGCGTTTCGAATTCCGCCATTAGTCCGTAAATGCTGGGCACGGTCACCGCGTGGCTCATTCCTTCACCTCCGACTGCGGCAGCAGCATGCGCATTTCAAAAATCGAAATCGCCGGCACCACGCGGATGAAAATGAAGATTGCCGCCGAGAACAGCCCGATCGTTCCCGCATACGTTGCCCAGTCCCAGCGCGTCGGCACGTAATGGCCCCACGATGACGGCAGGAAGTCGCGATGCAGGCTGGTCACGATGATTACGAAGCGCTCCAGCCACATCCCCACCAGCACCACCAGCGAAATTCCGAACAGCCACTTCACGCTGGAACGTACCTTCGGCCACCACAGGACCTGCGGGATCAGGATGTTGAAGAGAATGAGCGACCAGTACAACGGCGCGTACGGCCCGAACCAGCGGTTGTGAATCATGAAGCGCTCGTAGGTCGATCCGCTATATAGCCCGACGAATGTCTCGAAGAAATACCCGTAGCCCACAATCAACCCGGTCGCCAGCATGATCTTGGCTGAGTTCTGCAGGTGCCGCATGGTGATCATGTCTTCCAACCCGTAGTACTTGCGGATCGGAATCGCCAGCACCAGCACCATCGCGAATCCGGAGTAAATCGCGCCCGCCACAAAGTACGGAGGAAAGATCGTCGTGTGCCACCCCGGCAGAATGGCAATCGCAAAGTCGAAGCTGACGACCGTGTGCACCGACAGCACCAGCGGCGTCGAGATGCCCGCCAGCAGGATGTAGAGTGCCTCATAGCGCGTCCAGTGCCGCGCCGAGCCACGCCAGCCCAGTGAGAGCATTCCGTACACTTTCCGCGCCCACGGGTTGGTCGCCTCTTCGCGCATCGTGGCGAGGTCCGGCACCAGTCCCACAAACCAGAACACCGCCGAGATCGTCGCGTAGGTCGAGACGGCAAACACGTCCCACACCAGCGGGCTGCGGAACTGCGGCCAGACGCCCATCGAGTTCGGATAGGGGAACATCCAGTAGCCCAGCCACGGACGGCCCATGTGCAGCAGCGGAAACATGCCGGCGCAAGCCACGGCGAACAGGGTCATCGCCTCCGCAAAGCGGTTGATTGAATTGCGCCACGTCTGCTTGAACAGCAGCAGAATCGCCGAAATCAGCGTGCCCGCGTGGCCGATACCGATCCACCACACAAAGTTGATGATGGCGAAGCCCCAGGCCACGGGTACCTCGATGCCCCAGATTCCAACCCCGCGCAGGAACAGATACGTGACCGCCATGCCCAGAATTGCCAGCAGCGTCATTCCCACCGCAAGACCCGCCAGCCATCCCAGCCCGATTGGCCGCTTCAATACGGCGTCAACGATCGTATCGGTAACCGAGTCGAACGTCTGCCCCGGGCCGATTACCGGCGGCTCCTCGAGCAACGCCAGGTTGTTCTGCTCCACTTCCGCCATCTAGCTCCGCTCCGACTGTTCAAGTTCTGGATTCGGGTTCAACACCAACGCCATATAGTTGGTGCGAGGACGTGTGTTCAAGTCTTCCAGCAGGCCGTAACTCCGCTGGTTGGCCCGCAGCTTCGATACCTTACTATCTGGATCGTTCAGGTCGCCAAACGTAATCGCGCCCGCCGGGCACGCCTGCTGGCAGGCGGTAATGATCTCGCCGTCCTGTACTCTGCGGTTTTCCCTCTCCGCCGTGATGCGTCCGTGCGTGATGCGCTGCACGCAGTATGTGCACTTCTCCATCACCCCGCGGCTGCGAATGCTCACTTCTGGATTGCGCATCATCTTGTACTGTGGCGTGTCCCAGTCCTGCCACAGCAGGAAGTTGAACCGCCGCACCTTGTACGGGCAGTTGTTCGAGCAGTAGCGCGTGCCCACGCAGCGGTTGTACACCATGTCGTTCAGGCCCTCGGACGAGTGCACCGTCGCGCCTACCGGGCAAACCACCTCGCACGGCGCGTTCTCGCACTGCTGGCAGGGCACCGGTTGGTAGTACGTTGACGGGTTTTCCGTCCCGCCTTCGTAGTAGGTGTCCACGCGCAGCCAGTTCATGTGCCGACCGCGCATCACCTGCTCCTTGCCCACCACCGGAATGTTGTTCTCCGCCTGGCACGCCACCACGCAGGTCTTGCAGCCAATGCACGAGTTCATGTCGATGGCCATGCCCCACTTGGCTTCCGTGTAACGGTATAGCGGCCCACCGTGAACATCCGTGTATAGCGTGAATTCCGGTGAGGGCGCTTCGATGCCCGCATGCGCGAAATCCGGGTTCTTGAGGAAGTCTTCCAGCGTTGCCTTGCGCACGATGTGCCGGTCGCTCATATCTTCCGCGCCGGGAATGCCCGACTGGTCGATATACTGCCAGCCCTGCGGGTTCGCGAACCCGTACCCGTCGCCGACCTTGCTGACTTTCCCTCCCGTGAAGTAGAGTGCATCGCTGGCTCGCAGTGCGTACGCGTTGAATCCCACGTCGGAGCCTACGCGTCCGCTCTTCGTGCGGCCATAACCCAGAAACACGGTCACCGCATCATCCGGATGCCCCGGCGTGCGCCACACGCCGCCCTTTACCTTGCGGCCGTTGACGTCGATCTCCACCACGTCTTCCGTCTTCAGCCCCAGCTTTTCGGCGGTCTTCACGCTCATCTGCACCGCGTTGTCCCAGCAGATCGACGTCATCGGCTTGGCCGTCTCCTGCAGCCAGGCATTGTTGGAAAACGTTCCGTCGTAGATCGTGGGATCGCGACGGAACATGACTTCCAGATCTCCCGCGTGGTTGGCGCTCGCCGCCGGCACGCTGCCTTTCGCCGACGCCGTCTTCGCCGGATACGCCGTGCCCGCCACAAATCCATCGTGCAGCGCCTTGCGCCAAGTGGCTTCAAAGTCGCCCGTCATCTTGCCTTGCCAGTACTTGCGGACGATTTCGTAGCCGGTTGTCGTCGGCGAACCCGTCAGGGCCCCAACGAACTCGTATTCACTCTTCCCGTCATACAGCGGAGCGATCAGCGGCTGAATCAGCGTCGCCGTTCCATCGATGGTGCGCGCATCGCCCCACTGCTCCAGGTAATGTGCGGCATTGATGTGCCAATGCACGAAATCGGTGGTTTCGTTCTGGATGACGCTGTGCTGCACCCGCAACTGCACCTTTCCCATCGCGTCGGCGAACTTCAAATCAGCCGGAGCGTCATACACCGGGTTGGCGCCAACAATCAGCAGCAGGTCCACTTTCCCGGCGTTCATGTCGTCCACCAGTTCCTTGAGGGCTGCCGTCTGGTCCTGCGGCTTCGCCTCCACAGGATCGGTGTAGAACACGGTCGTGCCCACCGCACCCAGCGCCTGGTTCATCGCGTGTGCCAGCGCGTGCACCACCGGAGGCTGGTTGTCCCCGGCAATCACCACCGCCGCACCCTTGTGCGCCTGCAGGTCCTTTACTAGCGCGGCCACAAACTTCTGCTGCTCCGGCTTCGCCGTGCCGCTGCCAACTCCCAGGCCCGCCGCGATGGCTCGCGCTACCTGCTCCACTTCCGAGGCTCGCACCGGCAAGCGATGATCCGCCTTGCCGCCGGTGTTGGTCGGGGTGCTCTCCACTATGTAGAAGCGCGACATCTTGTCTTTCAGCTCGGGATTGCGCCGCGACGCGAACTGCCGCGCGTACAGCAGGAATCCCGGGTATCCGCTGGAAAGAAAATCCCCATCCAGCGACAGAATCGTGTCTGCCTTGTCGAGCGCGTAACGCGTCTCCACATACTGCCCGAACGCCAACTGTGCTCCCGCGCGCACATTGTCGCGGTTCAGCGGATCGTATTGCACCCACTTGGCCTGCGGATACGCCGCCAGCACCGTATTCAGTTGCGCCGCCAGCGTCGGCGAACTCACCGTCCGCGTCAGCATGCGCATGCCCGCACCCTGCACCGCCATTTGTGAATTCAGAGGGCCTTTGATGGCGTTCGTGTAATCGCCCCACGATCGGATGTTGCCCGTATAGGTAATGGCCTGGGAGCGATCTGGATCGTACATGTCCAGGATCGATGCCTGTGCAAACACGTCGCTGCCCACACCCACCGGATGGTCGGGATTGCCCTCGACCTTGGTCGGCCGTCCTTCATGGCTCTCCACCAGCACCGGAGTCGCATACCCGCCGAATGGCATTGCACTGGCGAAGTACAGCGGGAGCCCCAGCACGATCGGCTCCGGCTGCCGCACGTAGGGCACGATGGGCTCCACCGGCTGCTTCACGCATGCCGACAGCCCGGCCAGCGCCATCGAAGCCGTCATCAGCTTCATGAAGTCGCGCCGCGAAGCTCCCTCCGGCCACACCGACGCCTGCCGGGGAAACTCGCGGCGCACCATCTCGAAAAAGCCCTCGGTTTGGGCCAGCTCTTCCAGGCTCCGCCAATACTGCGGGCCGCTCTTGGCGCGCGCCAACTTGTCACGCACTTCCGCCAGCTCCAGCTTGCCGGGACAAACCGCCTCGGACTTATGTTGACTGTCTTTTTCCATCTTCTCGTCGGTTCCGTTATTCAATCCGTCTTCCGTCTTAGCCTGGCTCCCAACCCGAAGCTTCTTTCAATTGACACCATTTCGGGTGGAGCACTGCTACGGCGGTGCACACCCGGCCTGCTCTCGAAGGCTCTGTATCAGGGCACGACTTTAGTCGTGCCGAATCGCCTTGCTCTCCGCTCTGGCCACTGACAACTGACCACTGGCAACTTGCTTTACCGGTGGCAGGTGTTGCAGCTCGTAATGTCCTGCACGGTGCGGACGTGATATCGCGTCTTCAGCGCCGTACCCAGCTCGATCTGGTCGGTGTACTTTGTCCCGTCCGCCAGCAGCACGGGGTGGGCCGTCGAAGGCTCCTGGTAATTCATGTTGAACACTTGGTCGCGCGGCCGCAGGAACTTCTCCGGCGCGCGATGGCACTCCAGGCACCACTCCATCCGCATCGACGATTCCTGGTACATCAGCGGCATCTGGTTCACCGGACCGTGGCAGCTTGCACAGCCCACTCCCTTGTTAAGGTGGATGCTGTGGTTGAAATACACATAGTCGGGCAGGTAATTGACCTTCGTCCACAGGATCGACTGGCCGGTGCGGTAGCTCTCCCGCACCGGCTCCAGCAGCGCCGCATTCGTCCAGATCTGCGAATGGCAGTTCATGCAGGTCTTGGTCGGCGGAATCCCGGCGTAACTCGACTGCTCCACCGAAGTGTGGCAGTAGCGGCAGTCGATCCCCAGTCCCGCATTGTGGTGCTTGTGGCTGAAAGGCACCGGCTGGGCCTGGCGGACCCCCTGGTAGGTAACGTACGGAGCCCGCTGCATTTCCCAAGCCACTCCCAGCAGGCCCGTCACGACCACCAGCGCCGCCAGCATCGACAGCCGCGACAGGCTGTTCGCACTTCGATGAAAAATTTGTGCCATGTACGAAGCTTTCCAGTGTTGCGGGTGTGGTGCCGACTACCCCTTTCGGCGCCAGCTTTTTGCGGTTGTGCAGCTATCGAACTGATCAGGTGTGACGCAGATCACCCAAGTGCGTGATTATAACAAGTGGGGTTGACCGCTTTGCAAGCAAACAATGCAACTTGCACGCGCGATGATTTCCTCTCGCGCAAAATGCCTCAGAATTGGTGCATCTTCCGCTGTGATTTGCAACGTTCCCACTGGCTTCGTCATTTTGAACTGAGTGTCTGGAGCGAAGGCCGCGGCGAGTTTGCGAGGCCAGGTAAAGGACGCTTCCCCGTGATTACCTCTGATGCGCGCTGTCGTCACTGCGTGCTCACTGGATTTTTCCGGCCATTAGACCTGTTTCAGCGTTCCTGTGGACCGGATTCGGTAGAGCTGGCCTTCAGGCCAGCGTCCAGCGGCCCTCACAAATTTCAGGGCTTCAGCCCCGGCAGTCGGTCACGATCGGCCCGCATCAACTAGTTCATACCAACGCTGAAGTAGCTGTAGCCATTCCCTGCCGTCTAATTTTCCAGCACGACCACCGCCATCGCGAATCCTTTCGTATGGGTGAGGGACAGGTGTGCGCGCGTCGCCCCAAGTTTGGCGAAGAATTCCCCTGCCCTTCCGTGGAACACGACCGTCGGTCGTCCGCCCGGGAGACGCTTTACTTCGAACTCCTGCCATCGCACTCCGCGGCTCCATCCCGTTCCGATGGCTTTCATCGCCGCCTCCTTGGCGGCAAAGCGCGCGGCGTAGCGCTCCACCTTGTTGACCTTCGACTCGCAGTAGCGGGCCTCCTCCGCCGTGAACACTCGCTCGATGAACCGCCTCCCGAAGCGCTCAATCGTTAGCCCGACGCGTTCCACTTCAGCGATATCAATGCCTGTACCCACAATCATCGCTTAGCCTGAGATCCTTCCAAGTCACCATTCTGAGTCTCGCAATTGCACTACTATCATCACGCGAAACCTGACTATCTACTTAAAAATGCGGCGTTTACCGCGAATCGCGCCATCTCGACCCAAAACTCCTATCACGAAAGTGCTTGGTATTTCCGTACCGCACTGCTATGATGGCATTGCTCGATTGATCGACGTTGTACGCAGCAGTTTCTGCCTAGCAGCACCCCTGCCTGCTTCACAATCCGTTCGAATCGCAGCTATATCAATTTCGAAGGAACATGCAACACCATGGAACAAGGAACAGTTAAGTGGTTCAATGACGCGAAGGGCTACGGCTTCATCAGCCGTCAGAACGGCGAAGACGTATTCGTTCACTACTCTGCCATCCAGGCCGGCGGCTTCCGCAGCCTGCAGGAAGGTCAGAGCGTTCAGTTCAACGTCGTCAAAGGCCCCAAGGGCTGGCAGGCCGAGAACGTACAGCCTCTGTAACTCTCGAGCACAAATTCTAAACCCAGGCGGTCCGCTCCGGTGGACCGCTTTTCTCTTCCCGCATAGCCGTTAGCACTTGGCGATTAGCCTGAAGCTTTCAGCCCTCAGATGTTCGCTGCGAGCTTTGGCTTTGGGCAAATTGCTGGTTGTTAGTTGCTTCTTCACACCCCCGCCGCGGCCACTCCCGAGTAGTACCGCTGCGTGCGCGGCAGCTTCGCCGCGTAGCCCAGCAAAAAGAAGAACGCCGTCGACAGCAGACAGATCAGCAACCGCGTGCGCGCCAACGGCAGCGGAGCCAGTCCCATATACTTCCCCAGCCGCCACGCTCCCCAGTTCACCACCTGCGTCGGCACCACCGTCCAGATCGCCACGTAGAACCACGCCCGCTCCGCCCCCTCTCCGAACGTGTCTCGTTTGGCTCTCGGCGTTAGGTCCAGCGCCGTGGCTGCCACCACCGCCAGCGCCAGCGGATAATAGGCATACTGATACATCTGCTTTAGCATCCACTGCCCTGTAACCGCCGCGATACAAAGCCCAAGGACATTCAGCGCGAACGGAACGCAGATATCGATCCATGCCGACGTGTAACAAATCACCCGATACCACAAGTTCGGCTGATGCACGCCGTAGTAGTGGATGTATGGCCGCTGCTCGCACCCCGGCACACGCCCCAGCCATCCCCGCCACGCCACCACTGCCACCACAATCGCCAGCCAAATCCAGTGTCGCTGGTCTGGCCCGTGCGTGTAGAGGTCATAGGTGAGTGGCCATCCCGGCAGCACCCAGAACACCCAGATCCAAATTGGAGTATGAAGAACGCGATAGTACCCCTTGTTGCGTTCCCGAAAAACGGCCTGCTTCATAGATATTCTTCGAGCATAGCGGCTGCATCGCGCGCAGCGCAAGAAAGCTCCGCGATCAACGCTCTCCCTCGCCCTGCACAATCGTCCCCTGGTGGAAGACGATCTTCCAGTCCACCGCAATGCGATGCCAGATGGTGGCCCGGCGGGTCACGCGCTTGTCCTGAAATAGCGTGTAGGTCAGCAAGTACACGTCGTCCGCGAGTTTGCGGCAGTGAAAGTCCGTCGCTTCCAAGGGGCCGTCGACGTACTCGCCAGCATAGCGGCGCTCAAGTTCGTCCAGTATGGACTCGCGACTGTATCTCCGGCCCGACGCGCCCACCTCCCAAAAGTCGAGCGTCATCATGCCGTCGAAATCGGCCCGCGTCGTCCCGTATTCGGGATGATGGAAAATCGGCTCTCGCGCACGCAGGTCTTCTAACACTTCCAGCAGTGCTGGATCGGTTACACGCTTCGGTTCTGAGTAGGGGAACATGCGGCGATTCTAGACCTGTTTAAGACATCTCTAATCGCCAATCGCTATCCCCTCCACCGCCCGCACTACAGTGTCATCTTGCTCCGGCCCCACCGTGCGCAAATCCAGCAGCACCTGGCCCTCTTCCACTCGCGCGATGATTGGCGTCACCCATTCCCGCAATTTCCGCGCAATTTCATCTGCTCCCATATCCGGCGATGACACTGCCAGCGCCCGCGTCGGCAACCTCGCTCCAGGAGCCGAGCCGCCCCCAATTACCGACCGCGTCGCCACCACCTCCACATTCAGCTTCGGACTGCTGACGTGCAACTTCCGCATCATGTGTTCGGCGCGCTCCCCAATCGCTTCTTCCGTCAGCCGCATCATGCGCAGCGCCGGAATCGCGTCGTAGTCCTCCCGCAAATACGCAAGCAGCGTGGCTTCCAGCGCCGCGTAAAACATCTTGTCCACCCGCAATGCGCGAAACAGCGGATTCTTCCTGACCCTCGCTACCAGTTCGCGCTCGCCAGTGATCAGCCCCGCCTGCGGACCGCCCAGCAGCTTGTCGCCGCTGAACGTCACCACGTCCACGCCCGCGCACAAACTGGCCGCAATCGTTGGCTCGCCGCGCACCCCAACCGATGGCAAGTCGAAGATATCGCCGCTCCCCAGGTCTTCCATCACCGGCACCCCGCGCTTCCGTCCCAGCGCTGAGAGCTCCTCCAACGACGGCTGTTCGGTGAATCCCGTAATCTCGAAGTTCGAGCGATGCACTCGCAGCAGCAACTTAGTCCGCTCGTTGATCGCCTGCTCGTAATCCGCGATGCGGGTGCGGTTCGTTGTTCCTACCTCGCGCAACACAGCGCCCGACTTGATCATCACGTCCGGAATGCGGAACGACCCGCCAATCTCCACCAGCTCGCCCCGCGAGACAATGACCTCGCCACCCTCAGCCAGCGCATTCAGCGTGAGCAATACTGCCGCGGCGTTGTTATTGACCACGATGGTCGCCACCTCCCGCGAGGAGGACTGTGATAAGGAAGAATATGGGTGCCCCATCCCGCCCCCTTTTGGCAGGGCGGGATCGGCCGACGACTCTGGGTGCCCCACCCTTTCCCCGGTTTTGGGAAAGTGTGGGTTCAAAGCACTTCCACTTCCCAATAACTTCGCAAACAACCGACTCACGTGCACATCCCGCTTCCCGCGTTCACCAGTCTCCAAATCGAGCTCGAGGTTGGAATATCCCTGCGCCACTTCCACCACATGCCGCAACGCCTCGCCGCTCAACGGAGCCCGCCCCAGGTTCGTGTGCAGAATCACGCCGGTCGCATTGATCACTGGTCGCAGCGAGTACGTCATCGCCGCCTGCAACCTCCGTGCAAGCTCTGCCGGAGCCGCTGCAACCGCCGCCACTATTTCGGCCTCCGTCATCGTGCCCGCACCGATCCGCGAGCGCAACTCATCCAGTACGCCGCGCGCCGCCGCCACCGTCGCGCCATGGCCCTCGCGCGAAACGACGGCTTGCATGGCGTCGCCCCGCAGCAGCTCATCCACCGCCGGTAGTAATCGAAAAAGTTCCTCTTGTGTCTTGATGACGGTCTCCAGGGCAAATAACTTCCTGCTTCCGTCCTGCGACGCGCAAGCCTCCGTTACCTGCCAAGTTCGACGAACAGTCTCCGCACCGCTAACCCGAACAGGAATCCCGCGCCAACCAAGATTCCCGCCTGCCTGACATCCAAGAATCGTTCGAACCGCACTCCTTCCGGCGTCACTTCCAGCACACCCGCCGGAGTCGCTACGACTTCACCTCCGCCTCCGCCTCCCCCGTCCGCTTGCCCGCCGTCGCCTGATGCCAGCTTGCGGCCGCTCCAACCCGCTCCGACTCTGTACATCACCCGCGCCACCGGAACGATCGTCTTGCCCTGCATCTCAATCGGTTCTCCGAAAACCTGCTTCACATTTGCGGTCGCTGCCAACCGCTCTGTCAAGGATTGCAGAATCTCTTGTACGTGATTCACCGATACCTCTCACCTTTTCTGGCACGTGGCTGCACTTGCTGTCATCCAGCAGCTTGCCCGCCGTCGGCCTGCCTCACACTTACCCGCTGTTTTTGCGGACAGGGTGGAAAATAATCGCTAATTGCTAGAGCGTGTTTCAAAAAGGCGGTTTGAAAGGGCACGGCTTCAGCCGTGCCGTTCCGGGTCGCTTCTAACCTGGGCTCTAGCCCCTGAGGGAACAAGCGGTTCGTCGTCAGGCGATTTTTGAAACACGCTGTAGCTCCTCTCCACTAACCACTATCCACGGTTTTCACCCCACTTCCACCAACCCATACCTTCGGTTCCAATGCGCACGCAAATGCATCACCGCATTCGTCACCTCTTGCTGGGTGACGTGCTCGTTTGGTCCTTCCAACACGAACCGTGCCTGTTTCCGCGCCAGCTCCAGCACGTCGCGGTCGCGCAGCAAATTGGCCACCCGGAAGTTCGGCATTCCCGCCTGTTTCGTGCCAAAGAACTCTCCCGGCCCGCGTTGCTGCAAATCCAGCTCGGCAATCTCGAACCCGTCCTGCGTGCGCACCATCGCCTGTAGCCGCTCCTCTGCCTCCGGTGAAACCTTTCCGCCCATCATCAGCACGCAGTACGACTGCGCGGCCCCGCGCCCGATTCTCCCACGCAACTGATGCAGTTGCGACAACCCAAACCGTTCCGCGTGCTCGATCACCATGACGGTCGCATTCGCCACATCCACACCCACCTCAATTACTGTCGTTGAAACCAGGACATCAATGTCGCCACGCTGAAACGCCGCCATCGTCGCATCTTTCTCGTCCGCGCTCATGCGCCCATGCAGCAAGCCCACGCGCAGGCCCTTCAGTTCGTGCTCGCGCAACTGGCCATACATTTTGATGGCCGCCTTGAGCTCACCTTCGATCGCCCCTTCCTCAATCACCGGATACACCACGTAAGCCTGCCGTCCCGCCTTCACCTGCTTGCGCACGAACTCCCACACCTTCTCCGCCGCATCATCGCTCACCCGCGTTGTCTTTATCGGAGTTCGCCCCGGCGGCAGTTCATCCAGCACGCTGGTCTCGAGATCACCGTACAACGTCAGCGCCAGCGTCCGCGGAATCGGCGTTGCCGTCATCACCAGCACATCCGGCTCCGCGACACCCGTCTTCTTCATCAGCCGGAGGCGCTGCATCACCCCGAAGCGGTGCTGCTCATCCACAATTACCAGCCCCAGCCGGTCGAACTCCACCGACTCCTGAATGAGCGCGTGCGTCCCAATCACCAGTTGCGCATTCCCCTGCGCGATGTGGCGGCGAGTATGTGTTTTGCGGCTCGCTTCTTGCGATCCCGTCAGCAGCACGATTCGATAGCCCGCCTGCTCCAGGGTTCGCCGCGCCGAAAGGTAATGCTGCGTCGCCAATATCTCCGTCGGAGCCATCAGCGCCACCTGATATCCATTCTCGATGGCGATCACCGCTGCCTGGAACGCTACGATCGTCTTGCCCGACCCCACATCGCCCTGCAGCAGCCTCCGCATTGGCGCCGGCTCTTTCATGTCATCGACGATCTCCTTCAGCACCCGCTTCTGCGCCGCCGTAGGATGAAACGGCAAGATGCGCTTTACCGCCGCGCGCACCTGTTCGTTGATCTGAAAGCTCACGCCCGTCTGCGCCCGCATCTTGCGCCGCTTAAGCTCCAGCCCCAACTCCAGGAAGAACAGCTCCTCGAAGATCAACCGGAAGTGCGCCGGCGTGCGCGCCGCCTGTAACTGCGCCAGGCTCTCGCCCACCTCCGGCCAGTGCGCCTGCCAGAAAGCTGACTTCCGATCGATCAGCCCCATCTGCCCGCGCACCATCCGCGGAATCGCGTCCGGCAAATCCTGGTCCAACGCCTCCAGCATCCCATGGATCACCCGCCGGAACCATCGTGCCGTCAGCTTGCCCTTGCCCGCCGACTCGTAGATGGGAACGATCCGCCCCGTCTCCAGCGTCTGCCACTTGCGCTCTTCTTCGCTCGCAGTGGTGCCGGCTTCGATGGGATCGTGCAGAATTTCGAACTGCGGCTGCAACATCTCCAGCCGCTCATAGCCACGCGTCGAAGCTTCCACCTTGCCGTACAGCGCCACCAGTTGCCCGGCGCGAAATTTGTCCTTCAGATAGGCCGCATTGAACCAGATGCACTTCAGCGTGGTGCGTCCCTGCCCCACCGTCATCTCGAACAGCGGCATGCGCCGCGTGCGAAACAGCGCCGACGTACGCACCTCGGCGACCACGCTGGCCATCTCGCCCGCCCGCAGCTCGCCAATCCCCCGCGGATTGAGTCGGTCTTCATAGCGAAATGGCAAGTAGTACAACAGGTCCTCGACCGTGGTGATGCCCTTCTCTTGCAGCATCTCGGCAATCCGCGGCCCAATGCCCTTGACATACTGCACGCTGGTCTCAAGCTCAAGCACAGTGCGATGGTAAATCAGCCGCCAGCCTTCAGCCGTTAGCTGTCTGAATCCGCTCTGTGTCGTCCAGCGCCGGAGCGCGTCGCCGTTGCAACGCCGCAGCCTAAGACCTCCTGTCGTCTAGGGCTGCAGGTGCTTGTCGAAAAACTTCGCCGTCACATCGTAGGTCTCGCGCGATTCCGGCACGTCAGGATCGTAGAAGAAGCCATGGAACAGCCCATCCCATAGGTGCAGTTCGGCATCGACTCCCAGCTTCGTGAGCTGGTTATGAGTGTTGATGCCTGAGCTGTAGTCGAAGGCACGTGTGCCGCTGATGATTAGCGTCGGCGGAAACTGCCGCAACACCTCGGCTGACTCCACAGGCGACACCATGGGATCGTGCATGTCCGCGTCGCTGAAGTATCCCAGATGCATGCGCCCATCGCTCGCGTGGGGTGGAGGAGGCATGCGCCCATCGAGAGGCGGTGTCGTGAACTCGGCGTCGCCGCCGAAGTCTCCTGCGGAGGCGCAGAAGATGCCGATAGCGCCCGGCCGCGGCAGATGGTGGGTCTGGAACCAGGCCACCGACTCGGCGGTCAACATGCCTCCCGCGGAGCAGCCGAAGATGCCAATGCTCTCCGGCTTGTACTGCTTGAGCAACTCGGCATAAACCTTGGCGACATCCTCGCTGGCCGCGGGAAACTTGAACTCCGGCCCCTGCCGGTAGTTGACGGTGACCACCTTGATCTTGCCTAACCCGGCGATGGGAATGGACTCGATAATCCCACAGGTGGGGGCGCACACGCTGAACCCTCCGCCATGCAGATTTATGAGAACGCGATGCTGATTGCGCGGCGAAATGCCCGCCTTGGGGACGATGACCAGCGCAGCGACTCCGGCGATGGTTGCGGGCTGCACCTCGACGGGGTAGCGCGCCTTCTGCTTGTCGATGAGCGGCGACAGGTGCGCGTCGATGCGGGCGCGTTCCTTGGCTATGTCGGGATCAGGCGGCGGATCGGGATGCAGCAGCCGATAGGTGACGTAGGCGCGAGCTTCGGGACTGAGGAATCTGGAAAGCGGCACCGTCTGCGGCGGGATGTGCACCGTGCCGTCGGGATCCACCTTGACGGAGGGCACGGCGGCGTTGGCGTCGACTTGGGCGGCGACGCTGATACTGAACGCAAACGCAGTGATTGCGATGAAGACCAGAAAAGTAGAAAACGTGGATCGGCGACGAGAGAAAGAGATGTTCCACATGCAGAGCACTATAACTCTGTTGCGGCGCTAGGCGTGGACCAAAAAACCCCCACCCAAGCTTCGCTTGGATGGGGCGCGTTGCAGTTTGGGTTTTCGATCTAAAGGCGAAATCGTTCGATCGGTTTAGTTCTTTACCGTCATCGCATCCGAGTCAACGGCCTTCTTGCCGGAGATGCCTTCCCGTCCGGCGAGGATGCCGCGATATTCGTTCTTGTCGCACTGCATGGCGAGGCCACCTTTCTTGTCGCCGTCCGCCCAGGTCAAGCCGACAAAGTGTTTCTTGGAGTTGCTGAGGGCCATTAGAGCGCCAATGCCAAAGCTCACGACGGCGAGACCGATGGCAGTGCCGACCCTGCGGTGGACGTCCTGTCCGTAGCTGATCTCGGTGATCGCCGCTGCGGGAATGTTGGCGACCTCTTTGCCATCATGCACGAACCGGACTTTGTCCTGATCGATGTACAAGTGCATGCCTGTTCCCGACTTCAGATCAGGCAGAGACCCTCCGTCGTAGGTGACTTTGTAGTTGATGTCGCCCGCGAAACAGGCGAATGGAATAGCAATGCACAACAGCACGGCCAGTAGCTGTTTCATCTTGTCTCCGGATAGATAAGAATGTCGGCCCGAAACTAAGAGCGGAGCAAGTATGTACCGATGGTTTCGACATTGATGTGCTAGGCGCCACCATTGGATGTGAGGCGGGTCTCAGTTAAGGGGTGGCAGGGCTGACCGAACGAAAACAGCCGCTCAAGCTGCGCTTGAACGGGGTACCCCTCTAGATTATTCTGCGGCAGTAGATCGGTTGCCTGGGCCACCCTCTCGATTAAAACCCCGCACCCCGCCAAAAAAAGGCGGGATGGGGCACCCGGCGCTTACTGCGAACAGCAATTTGAGGTCGGCAAGCTTCTGGCGTATGGCCCCGTGTTGGCGCCCGGAGGAGCGTTCGGGGTCGCGATCCTGGAGGTCGGGGACGAAGCCGAAGCCCGGCAGTTCGGCGAGAATGATCCTTCCGTCCGGGCCGGCATGAACCGCTTCGAGTTCTACTCCATGCACGTGGCAGCCGCCCGCGCCAAGAGTGGATAGCGAGGCCATTCGGGCCGCTCCTGCGGGCTGGAGTGTTGGCGTGAAAAGCAGTCGGGGCTTAGCCAATTTGGCTTGCGCCCCACAATTATCCAAGTCAGGCATTTGTTGATTGGATAAGGGAATTCTCTTATGGCAGACGTCTTCATTTCCTATTCGCGCCGAGATGAGGCCTTCGTGCTCAAGCTCGAGGACACGCTTGTCGCCAACAAGCGGTCAGTCTGGAGGGACAAAAAGGACATTGCCCTTACATCCGAGTGGTTGAAGGAGATCCTCAGCAATATTGAAGCTGCCGACGCCTTCGCCTTCGTCATTAGTCCCGACTCGGTCGCGTCGCCGAACGTCCGGACCGAGATCGATCATGCGATAGCAAATCATAAGAAGATGCTGCCGATCTTCTATCGGCCAGTGGCTGACGACGCAATCCCGGAAGCTCTCAACAAATTCCAGCGGATCGAATTCAACGACGAGCCGCAATTCGACTCCAAACTCGCAGTGCTCCTGAAAGCTCTCGACACCGACTTGGAATGGACGCAGGAGCATACCCGCCTGCTCATCCGTGCTAAAGAGTGGGAGCGCGAGGGCCGAGACAGCAGCTTCCTACTACGCGGCAAGGATCTGAACGAAGCGGAGCAATGGATGGCTAAAAGTGCCGACCGCGAGCCCAAGCCGACAACCCTTCAGTCGGAGTATCTGCTTGCCGGACGTCAGAGCGCGACCAAGCGTCAGCGCACCATCATTGGAGCGGTTACCGTCGCCTTTCTCATAGCCGTAGGACTGGCGCTCTACGCCTTGCGCCAGGAACGCATCGCCAAAGAACAAACCGCCGCCGCGAAGAGGAATTTGGCCAACGCGCTGGCAGTGAACGCCAGGTCTGGGAATGAGGGCCGCGACGTCGCGCTGCTGACCGCCGTAGCGGCGACCCGCGTCGCCGACACCTGGCAGACCCGAGCCGCTCTTATCGAACTCTTGCTGCGAAATCGGCAAATCAGCCGCTTGCTCTATCCCCGCGATCAGATCTCGAATGTAGTGACGCTCGCTGTGAACCAAGACGGACAAATCGCGGCCAGTACAAACGACGGGCAGGCAGAATGGTGGGACAGTTCCGGAAACCACCGGAACCTGGAGGGCGGCCAGACGCCAGCTTTGCTAGCGTTTGCCGCCGATCGCATCCTTACGCTCGAGAACATCGTCGAGTCGGATTCTGTCGTCCTTCGAGATGGCAAGACAGTACAGCCGCTGCCCGGCTCGCAGAGGCTGTCCTCGGACCCCTCCAGTCCTCCATCGCTCTTTGTCGCCGACAGGAACGGCGACACCATCGCATTCGCGCTCAGCGAATCCGGAGAGGCCGCGAACATCACAGTGTGCACACGGTTCCCGCAGCTCAGGTGTCACAGCGTCAGCCGCCCCACGCAGCCACGGGGAATCGCCCTTTCCGGTGATGGGGCCCTCCTCGCGATTGCATGGAATCAGTCTGATGGCGCGCATCTGGAGGTGTTGCAAACGTCGAATTTGTCAGTTCTGAAAACCTTCGTGCAGCAGGAAGAGCAGGCCGCCGCCGTCGCGGAGGGTTGCGAATTTCTTGTGTTGTTCGCCTCGGGAAGACAGTTCAAGCTACCTGCCGGCGCCGATGCTGACGCGCCGCCGCTCGAAATTCCCAAGGCGCACTTCGCCACCGGCACCATCACCGCGGCTAATGGCCACTTCGCGGCCTTCTCCGATGCGCTGGAAGGCATCGGGATCCCCGATGTCGATTCCACCATCATCGTTCAGGACCGTTCTCTCCCTCCCAACGGCCTTCTGTCCCAGATCCAGCCGAGTGACGCAGGCATTCTTGCTGTCAGCGACAAAGGCGTCGCGGCATCTCGAAATTGCCGGCCGCCAAACGGCGGTGCAATTCACATTGACGGGCGAGCGCTGGCTAACTCGGACGGCGAAATCACCGCCGCCTCATTCACCCCGGGCGGCGAGTTGTTTATTGCTGCTATGAGCGATGGACGTTTGCTCGCGTGGTATCCCGAGAATGGAATCGTCGCATCGGAGGGGCAGATGACAAGACGGTTGAATGCGGTTCGCGCACCATCCAGGAATCGCATTCTGCTGGTGGGTGGCCGGCACATTCAAGTCGTCGATCCTCATCTGCTCAAGACCGACGGTGTTGACCTCAGCAGCGAGCCAACTGCAATCGATATGACCGCGGCCGGCCGCATCTTCTTCGCCCACGATCAGCAAACCTTCGAATACGACCTCGTCAACAAGCGGGAGATATCTTGGACAATCGCCCAGGAGAAACTCCCTTCCTGGGCCGACGATGACGACAACCTGGCTGACCTGCTGGCTGTCTCGCGCGATGGAGCGTTCTTGGCAACCGTAGCCAACATGGTGGGCGAAGGCATATCGCCGAAAATTCTTCTGCGCAACCTCACCCGCCCTAACGACCCTCCACTCCTGCTTGCGACCGACAACAAGCCAGTGGACGCCATGACGATCGGTACCACCTTCCTGGCCGCCGCCACCGGCGATGCGATCCGGATGTGGGAGCGATCCGCCGGTACGCCCATAGCCCGGGCATTCGTTGCCCGGGGCGTAGTCGCGCGGGTCGAACTGTTCGACGACGATTCATCACTGGTCGTCTATTACAAGGATGGCTCAGTCGAGACCGTCGTTCTGGCCCTCCCCCGCATGCAAAAAATCGTCTGCGAGATCGTCAACCGCGATCTCTCTCGCGATGAATGGCGCTCCAAGTTACCGTCTATCCCATACGAGCAAGTCTGCCAGTCGATCCTCGGCCGGCAGCTGGCGCAACGATACCCGGGCCACTAGGACATTAATCATGCCGCGATAAGGGTGAAGGGCCCGGGTGGCCAATATTTGCAAGCAGTTGGCAATGTGAGGCGGGCCAACCATCGGCTAGGGTCGTCCGTCTCGTTGATCCGTGGCCAACTCGCTTGGAGTTTCCGGCCAATCCTCGTACACTACCCGCGGAAGGAGCAGGGAGAGTTGTCGTCCCCGGAGTCGGCAACCGGACACTACCCACATCCCCAGGAGGTGGTTCGACCTGTGATGGGTCACGTTCCTTCTCGCTTTTTTACCCATCGGCCCTCCAATATTCCCGTCCGCTCCCGAAACATCCGACTAAGTCCTTATTCCGCAATCTTTTGCCCATAACTTCTTTGTTTCCGGTACCTTGCACCGGAAATCCATCCTATCTTCAACAAAACAAAAGATTTGAGGGGGGGAGGGGTACCCCTCGCTGCGCGGCGTCGTTCGCGACCTGTCACCATGGTTGCGGAGTCGATGCAGGACTCACCCCTCCACGCTCACCCGCACCATTTTCTTCCCTGCGCGCAGCGTGAACTCGGAGCCGAGTTTCACCGAAGCGACGAGGTCGTTAGTGGGGGCGCCGTCGAGTTTCACGGCGTTTTGCTTGACCTTGCGGGAGCCGTCGGAGACCGAAGTTGCTAGGCCGGGGTGGAAGACGAGCTGGTCGAGGCGGACCTGGACGGTGGTGTTGTTCGATCCCACTCTATCGCCAACAAAAGGCGATAAGGGTGGGGCACCCGGCGGCGGGGTTGGCCGAAGGAAATGCCCGCTTAAGCTGCGCTTGGGGGCACCCCGCGGAAGTGGCATTAGGGAGGCGAAGCCACCGATGGAATCGGATATGAGCCAAGGGACCGCAAATATAGGGTGCGCGCGGGAACATCCGGGCCAGAGGGTCCGTATTGCTAAGCCGGGAGCATAATAGGCGGAGATGGCGCGCTCCGGCCGTGAGGGTTACTGTGTCCGCTAGATTATTAGGCCAGGAATCCAATAATTCTTATCCAGAGAGGCTTTCGCATGCGTACGTTGGCACTCGCTTTGTGTTTTCTCTTCGCACTTCGAGTCGGAGCATCACCCAATCCTGGTGATGTCGATGCCCGGAGCAAACAGCTGAACGACCTGATCTCCGAATACTGGGAATACAACCTGAAGCAGAACCCGGTGTACGCGTCGATTATCGGCGACAAGCGCTATAACGACCAACTGGGCAGCGATTCGGAGAAGGCCATTCTGGAAGACCAGGCACAGAAGAAGGTGTTCCTCACGCGCTTCGAGGCCATCGACACCACAGGATTGGCGACGCAAGACAAACTCAACCGCGAGTTGGAGGTCCGCGATCTCAGGAACGACATTGAAGAGGTCGATCTGAAGCTATGGGAGATGCCGGTCAGCCAGGTGAGCGGAATTCACATCCAGGCTCCGCAACTGGTTTCGATCCTGTCGTTCGAGACGGTCAAGGACTACGAAGACTACATCGCTCGGCTGGGGCAGATGCCGCGTATATTTGACGAGAATACGGCCAATATGCGAAAGGGCATGGCGGATCACCTGATGCCGCCGAAATTTCTGCTCGAAAAGGTGGTGGAGCAGACCCAGGGAATCGCGTCGCAGGCGCCCGAGAAGACTCCGTTTGCGCAACCCTTTGAGAAGTTTCCGGCGAGCTTTTCCGATGCGGACAAGACCCGCCTGAAGGCTGCGGGAATTGCCGCCATTCGTGACCAGGTGCTACCGGCCTACGTGAAGTTTGGCAAGTTCGTGAAGGATGATTACGCACCCAACGGCCGCAGCGAGATTGGCATCTGGGCGTTGCCAAACGGCGATGCCATTTACGCCTTCATGGTGAAACGGTCCACGACAACCGACAAGACGCCCGAGCAAATCCACCAGATCGGCTTGCAGCAGGTAGCCGAGATTGAAAGCCAGGAGGCGCAGATCGCGAAAAACCTGGGGTTTAAGGACCTGCCAACTTTTGCGGCCTCGGTTAAGACGAATCCGAAACTCTTCGCCACTTCGCGCGAACAGATTCTCGATCTGTATCGTGGCTACATCGCCCAGATGCAGCCAGAGCTTCCGAAGCTGTTCAATCGTCTGCCGAAGGCCAAGGTCGTGGTGATGCCAGTGGAGGGCTTCCGCGAAAAAGACGCTTCGGGAGCGAGCTATGTGCCGGGAACTCCCGATGGCTCGCGGCCGGGACACATCATGGTGAACACCAGCGAACCGGAGAAGCGCACGATCATCGACATGGAGTCGACCGCATATCACGAGGGGATTCCGGGCCACCACATGCAGCTTTCCATCGCGCAGGAAATGCCGGACCTGCCACCCTTCCGGCAGCATGGTTTCTATGGAGCGTTTATCGAAGGCTGGGCGCTGTATTCCGAGCAACTGGGGAAAGAGGTCGGCTTCTACAAAGACCCTTACAACGATTACGGCCGCCTGGAAGACCAGCAGTTGCGTGCCATTCGACTGGTGGTCGATACCGGGATTCACTATAAGCATTGGACGCGCGACCAGGTGGTGCAGTATTTCCACGACCACTCGGCGATAGACGAGCCCAACGTGCAGTCGGAAACCAACCGCTACATATCCTGGCCGGGACAGGCTTTGTCGTACAAGATGGGACAGTTGAAGATCCTTGAGCTTCGCGCGCATGCGCAGAACGAACTGGGAAGCAAGTTCGACATTCGCGAGTTCCACGACCAGGTGATCGATTCCGGGGCCCTGCCGCTCGATGTGCTGGGACAGCAAATCGATGACTGGATCGCCCAAAAGCAGGGGACGACGGCCGGACAGCACCGGTAAGAATCGCCGCTCAAGCTGCGCTTGAGCGGAGCGCCCGGCAAACAGTAGGTCCTTCGACTCGGACCGCGTCTGTTCGAGCAGTCCTCGCTTAGGATGACAATGCAATAGGCGAGCGACAAACGTCAGGCTAGCCCCCGACGCTGACTTTTACCATTTTCTTCCCGGCGCGGAGGGTAAATTCCGCGCCGAGCTTAACCGAGGCGACGAGGTCGCTCTTGAGTTCGCCGTCCACCTTCACGGCGTTTTGTTTGACCTTGCGGGAGCCGTCGGAGACGGAAGTTGCCAGGCCGGTGGCGGCCAGCAGCTTGTCGAGGCGCATCTGGACGACTCCATCGGACGTTGCTGTCGCGTTGGGGGCGGCGACGTCGGCGAGCTTCACCGTCACCAGCGGCAGGTCCTCGGGAGTTTCGTCCTTCTGGAACATGCGCGACCATTCTTCGGCGGCGTGAAGGGCGGCTTCGTGTCCGTGGAAGTCCTGGACGATGCGGATGCCGAGTTCCTTCTTCAGCGTCATGGGGTGCGCTGTGCCCTTCGCGACCGCCTGCTTCTGCTCGTCGATCTCGCGGGTGGTGACATCCGTGAGCAGCTCGTAATAGCGCCACATCAGATCGTCAGTGATCGACATCACCTTGCCGAAGATTTCGGTGGGTGGCTCGGTGATGCCGATGTAGTTGCCGTAGGACTTCGACATCTTCTGCACGCCGTCGGTGCCTTCGAGCAGCGGCATGGTGAGCACAATCTGCGGCAGCTGGTTATAGTCGCGCTGCAGCTGGCGTCCCATGAGCAGGTTAAATTTCTGGTCGGTGCCGCCCAGCTCGACGTCGGCCTCGAGGGCGACCGAGTCGTAGCCCTGCGCGATGGGGTAGAGCAGCTCGTGCATGGCGATAGGCTTCTCTTCGGTGAAGCGCTTGTGGAAGTCCTCGCGCTCGAGCATCTGCGAGACGGTGAATTTGGCGGCGAGGCGGACGAATCCTTCGTAGCCGAGCTTGTCGAGCCACTCACTGTTGAAGCGGACTTCGGTTTTGTCGCGGTCGAGGATTTTGAAGACCTGTGCCTTGTAGGTTTCGGCGTTGACGTCGATTTGCTCGCGGGTGAGCGGCGGGCGCGTGGAGATGCGGCCCGAAGGATCGCCGATGAGGCTGGTGAAGTCGCCGATCAAGAAGATCACCGTGTGGCCCATGTCCTGAAAATGTTTGAGCTTGCGGATGAGGACGGTGTGTCCGACGTGGAGGTCGGGCGCGGTGGGGTCGAAGCCGGCCTTGACGCGCATGGGCTTGCCGGTGGCCAGCGACCGCTCGATGCGCTCGCGCAGGTCGCTCTCGCGGATGATTTCGGCGGCGCCTTTGCGCAGGTAGGCCAGTTGCTCGTCAACCGGTGGGAAGGAAGGCATAAGTTTCGATTATAGGAGTTTCAAGTTTCCAGTTTCGAGTTTCAAGGAAAAGCAAAGGCGACCGCGGATTGGAAGCGTCGAAGGTGTAAGAACCCGCCCTCCCTTCCGGCCCAAAGAGGCCCGTACGACAGGGCACCCAGCGTGCCGGAAACTTGAAACTCGAAACTTGAAACTGAACCTGTTGTAATGGCAGGCGATGAAACTCGTTCTTCCCGCGGCAGTGTTTCTGCTGATGGTGTCGGTGGGCATGAGCCTGCGGCACAAAGAGATGCTCGCCAGCGTGCGTCGCATGCGCTGGACGAACTGGATCGGGCTGGTGCTGGCGACGTTCATCGTGCCGGCCGCACTGGCTTTGTTGCTGGGCCGCGTGCTGCCGCTAATCCGGGCGGAAATGGCAGGGCTCTTTTTGGTAGGCTCGGCGCCGGGGGCCCCGCTGATGACCCGCAACATTGCCAAGCGGGGCTTCGACATGCAGCTCGCCGCCAGCTATCAAGTGTGGGGAGGATTGCTTACGCCAATCATGCTGCCGATCATGGTGGGCCTGGCGGGATTACTGTACAACGTGCGCATCTGGATTCCGCCGCGCGACGTACTGGCGCAGATTGCGGAGAAGCAGTTCGTGCCGCTGCTGGTAGGCATCTTGCTGGCCCGCTATCTGCCGGCGTTTTCGGCCAAAGCGCAACCATGGATGAATAGGCTGGGCAACTTGATTCTGACCGTTGCGATTGTTGCCTTGCTGTGGTTCATGCGCGACACGCTGAAAGGATTGCTGACCTGGTGGCTTCCGCTGGGAGCTTTGATTCTGGCTTTGGGATCAGTGGCGGCGATCCGCTTGCTGGTGCCGACGGATGATCTGCTAACCCGGCGCACGCTGGCGATCTGCAATGCGAATCGGCACGTGGGACTGGCGCTGCTGCTGAGCGGGCAGTATCTGCGGATCAAGGGAGCGCTGCCTGCGGTAGCGGCGTACGCACTGATTGCGCCGTTTGTGATGGGCGGGCTGAGCTGGTGGTTTCACAGACGCGAAGAAACGAAGTCGCAGCCCCTGCCGGCATGATGCGAGACGGCGCTCCGGCATGGCACAATCGAGACATGTTCGCGCGCAAGATTCGCGTGGAGTACGAAGAAGATGGGAAGCGAAAGCCGTGTCCGCTGAAGTGGCTCGACAGCTTCAGTATGCGCAACTTCACCAACGACCAGTTGTTTGACGATACGATTCCGGGGGGCGACGGAGTGCTGGAGATCGGAACGCGCGTTCCGCTCGATCGGCTGCGGGCGGCGATGGATGACTGGTTCCGGCGCAAGAGTTACTTGCCGAAGGACGCGAAATTAGTGGTCAGCGAATAGCTCCCAGTTTCGAGTTTCAAGTTTCGAGCAAGAAAGGACTTCTGGCAGCGAGCGGCGAAAAGCAGATCGCTCGCTGCGCTCGTGATGGCAATCTCGTGTGGAGTACTGACGGCTGGACCGGGCAAGAGACTCGAAGGTCGAAACTACTTTTATGGTCACGCGAATTGTTTTCCTGCTTATTGCGCTTGCCATTGTCGGGGCGGTCGCGTGGGCCTATCACCACGATGTGGAGTTAGGAAAACGCGTGGCCGAGGTGGAGATCGGCGACCCCAACGAGGCCGTGCGCGAGCTGCTGGGCGAGCCGTCCAGCCAAGGCCCGTGCGGGAGTCTGGGCGTTGCACCTGCTGCCTGTACCGACGAGTACGTCTATAAGTACTACTATTCGATCTTCCAGCCCAAGTACGAAGTGGTGTGGTTCAACGCCGAGGGCAAGGTCATCGGCGAGCAGCGCGTGCAGCGGCTTTACTGACGTGCACTCCCCATCCGCTGTCGTGGGTAAAGGGGTCCTTAGATTCCGTTCGTCCTGACAGACTAACTCCGCTCGAGATGGCACCGCCAAAACGAGTGGCTTGACCGAGGCTGTACCACCCTGTGATACATCCCACATTGTGGTACCACAGGCGCTACTACTTAGCCACGACCGGCCTGGGCCCGGCTTCCTTGATCTCGCGCGGAGCGTCGAACTGCTCGAAGTTCTTCTCGAAGCGGGCGGACAGATCGGCCGCCGTCTTGTCGTAGGCCGCCGTGTCCCTCCAAGAGTTGCGGGGCTTCAACAGATCCGACGGCACGCCCGGAACAAAAGTTGGAATGCTCAGCCCGAATGCCGGTTCGATCTCGAACTCGACGTTGTTGAGCTCACCCTCCACCAGCGCGTTGACCATGGCGCGGGTGTACGGCAGGCTCATGCGCTTGCCGATTCCGTAGGGCCCGCCCTGCCATCCGGTGTTCACCAGCCAGCATTGCGCATTGTGCTCGCACAGGCGGCGGCCCAGCATCTCGGCGTAAACTTTGGGCGGCAACGGCATGAACGGCGCGCCAAAGCAGGTCGAGAACGTTGCCTGAGGCTCGGTCACGCCGGCCTCGGTTCCCGCGACTTTCGCGGTGTAGCCCGACATGAAGTGGAACATCGCCTGCTCGGGCGTCAGCTTCGACACCGGAGGCAGCACGCCGAAAGCATCGGCGGTGAGGAACACTACGTTCTTCGGGTGTCCGCCGAAGCCGGGAATCACCGCGTTGTCGATATGCTCCACGGGGTACGCGGCACGGGTGTTCTCGGTCTTGCTGTCGTCGTTGTAATCGGGAACGCCGGTCAAGGGGTCGAGCACAACATTCTCCAGCACCGAGCCGAAGTCCAGTGCGTTCCAGATCTGCGGCTCGTTCTGCTCCGAGAGCTTGATGCACTTGGCGTAGCATCCGCCCTCGAAGTTGAAGACGCCGGTGGGGCTCCATCCATGCTCGTCATCGCCGATCAGGCAGCGCGTGGGATCGGCCGAGAGGGTGGTCTTGCCGGTTCCGGAGAGTCCGAAGAACAGCGCGGTCACGCCGTCTTCGCCCACGTTAGCTGAGCAGTGCATGGGGAAGACGTCGCGCTCGGGCAGCAGAAAGTTCATCACGCCGAAAATGGACTTCTTCATCTCACCGGCGTACTGCGTCCCGCCGATGACGACCAGGTGACGCGTGAAGTTCACAATGACGAAGACTTCGGAGTTGGTGCCGTCGCGCTTGGGATCGGCCAGAAAGCCAGGTGCGCTCACGATGGTGAACTCCGGCGTGTGGGTCTGGAGCTCCTTGGCGGTGGGCCGGATGAAAAGCTGGCGTACAAAAAGGCTGTGCCATGCATATTCGCTAATCACCTGGATGGGTAACTGATAGCGCGGATCGGCGCCGCAGAACAGGTCCTGCACATACACCTGCCGGTCCCGCAGGTACTCCATCACGCGGTCATACAGGGCATCGAACTTCTCCGGCGAAAACGGCAGGTTCACCGCGCCCCAATCGACTTTGTTTTCGGTGATGGCGTCCCGCACCGTGAACTTGTCCTTGGGCGAGCGGCCGGTGCGCTGGCCGGTTTCAGCAACCAGCGCGCCGCGGCCGCTGAGCACGCCTTCACCATTGCGGATTGCGGCCTCGACGAGTTTGGGGGTGGAAAGGTTGCGCCGCACGTTCTTCTGTGCCACGAAGCTGGCCAATTCGGGATGAGTGACGGGAGGCATAACAAGACTCCTAATCAAAGCGTGGCTCCGCACGCGCGACCGTGCGGGATAACGTGACGAGAATCATGACAGGGAGCGGATCGGCCCCCGCGCGCAGAAGAAAAAAACGCCGGGCGGGTCTTAGCCGGCGACCGCCGGCGCCTGTGTCTCCTCCATGATCGCGTTCAGGTGATCGAGGGTCTCCTGCACGCTGAGGGAGTACATTTCGCGCCCGCTGTCTTCCCCGGACTCTATGGCCCACTTCAAATAATGTCCCGCAATCTGGACAGCCATGGGATCGGTAATCACCTTGCCCGTCTGCCGGTTGAACTCCACCCACGCGGGATGCGGGAGAGCGATCCATACCGGCCGGTCCTCGACCATGAACTTGATATCGACGGCGTCGGCATGCCTCGTCGAGATGGCGACGATGAGGGCTTGATACTGGCAGTGCAGCGGCCTGCCCGTCCACTTGTCGATTGCCTGGAAGTCGTCGTACATAACCCTAAACTATAGACGAGGGCTTAGCATACGGCAATGACGCAGGGCGGAACGGCACCGCTCCCAACCTGTCGCCCAAGGCAGATGACAAGGGTGGGGAAACCCTCCGCACCCGGCCTTACGCCTGCTCGCGCGCCTCGCCCAGCGTGACCCGCACCTCCATCTTGCGCTTGCCGCGGAAGATGGTGATCGTGGCGGTATCGCCGGCCTTGTGCTTGTTCAGCACGGCCAACAGGTCCTGTTGATCATCGATCTCCTCGCCATCGATGCCAACGATGAGGTCGCCCCCGAGGCGAATTGGAATGTTGCCGATATAGGCTTTCTGGTTGCCGCCGCGCAGGCCCGCGCGATCGGCCGATCCACCCGGACTGACCTCGACAATCAGAACGCCATAGTCGGCGGGCAGCCCGAGTTCCTGCGCGAGTTCCGGACCCACCGGGATGGTGCGGACGCCCAGCGACGGCCGTCGTACCCGCCCCAATGTGATGAGGTCGTTGATCACGTCTTTGGCAGTGTTGATGGGGATGGCGAAGCCAATGCCCGCACTCTGATTGGAGCCTCCGGTGGCGATCATGCTGTTGATGCCAATCACCTCGCCGTGGGCGTTGAGCAGCGGTCCGCCCGAATTGCCGGGGTTGATGGCGGCATCCGTCTGGATGGCTTCGCTGATTTCCGCGCCCTCCGGCGTGCGAATGGGCCGCAGCGAACTGATGATGCCGCGGGTCATGGTGCCGCTGAGCCCGAAGGGATTGCCGATGGCGAATACCTTCTGCCCCACCTGCAGTGCCTTGGAATCGCCCAGCGTGGCCGGCGTCAGCCCCGGCGCCTTGATCTGGATCACCGCCAGGTCGTGGGCACGGTCGCGCCCAATCACCGTGGCCTTGTACTTCTTCTTGTTGTAGAGCGTGACCTCCACCTCGCGCGCGTTGGCGATCACATGGTAGTTGGTGAGAATGTGGCCATCTTTATCGATAAGGAAGCCCGAGCCCTGGCCCTCCTGCGGCACCGCGCCCCAGAAGAAGTCGAACGCCACTGCGGTCGAGGTGATGTTGACCACCGACGGCATTGCCTTCTTATAGACCTCAATGTTCGTCTGCTCTTCCGCGTCGAAGGTCTGCGGCCCGGCGGCCTCGGTCAGCTCGACCTGGGCAGGGCGGGAAAGGAAGTTCGACGGCTTCCCGTCGTGGTGATGTGTGGTGTACCAGTAGAAGGCGCCGGCTAACAGCGCACCGATAAGAAGAGGACGTCCCAATTTCATGCTTTTAGTACGAAAACCCATGACTTGCGGTTCTGCTTCGGATTTCAGCGATTGCTATATAAAAGTGTACCGACTTTCGCGGCAGAGTGCCTAGTCCGGCCGCCCCGGGGCCCGGCGGTGCCGCCTGCACGCGTCTTAGGCTAGCGGCTCACGGGAGAACTCGGTCAAGTGCGTCCATAGCACATCCACGTAGAATCGGGTGTCTTCGACCGGGCCTGAGTTGTCGATGAGGAAGTCGGCGTGGCGCGCCTTCTCGTCGTCGCTCAATTGCGCCGCACTGCGGCGCAGAACCTCAGCCCGCGCTTCGTCTAAGGAGATGCCGGCGCGCTTTGCGTAACGTTCGATCTTCTGCTCCAGATCACAGGTCACCACGATCAGCTTGTCGAAATCCTTCGCAGCACCGGCTTCGATGATCAGCGCCGCTTCAACCACGGCGACGCCGTCGGGGTCGGAGCGTTCCACTTCCTCCAACCAGCGGTTCTGCGCCTCAATCACGGCCGGATGGACGATCGCATTCAGCTCCGCCACCCGAGCCGGGAAGGCAGCATTGGCCAGTCGCGGCCGATTAATGCTTCCATCGGGGTTCAGGATCTCCAGCCCGAAGTGTTCGACCATCGCCCGGTAAACGGGCTGCCCCGGAGCATAGAGCTGGTGGGCCAGGGTATCGGCTTGCAAGTAATGCGCACCACGCGCCGCCAGCATCTCGCCTACCGTGGACTTGCCGCAGGCTACGCCGCCGGTCAGGCCTATGCGCAACATGGTCCCTCGCTCCCTAGCGGATTGGCTGCAAACAGCTTCGTCATGGCTAGGTGCAATTCTACGGCAGTAGAACTAGCGGTCTGCTTCACCGTCTGCCGACACCGGTCAGGCGATCTCCCGTCCCCGGCCGCGCCAGCCGACCTCTGGCATTGAAGGACGGGTCATGTCAACTCCGGTTACCAACCCGATTGGATGGGTCTAAGCAATACGGATGACATAGTTGTCCTCATTAACGGAAAAATCATGCACATATCACTTACGTGCTATGCCAGTTAATTGATTGTTAATGAAGCAGATAGCTAATCTAGCCAATGGTCACTATCGTGCTACCGTGAAAGACGGATGACTACCTACGTCGGGTAGGGGTAGTCTCGGCTGCTCGCACTCTGCTCGTACACAGCTTCCCTAGGAGGAAATATGGCACGTTGCCTTAAGATCAGGCGTGCGCTCATCGTATGGTCGGCAGTGATCATGCTGCTCACTGTACCAGGATGGGCGGCGCAGGTTCTCGTCTATTCTCAGCCTACCGATTTAAACGGTGGGTATGCGTCACAAAATGACCCTAGCCTTGGCGGCTTCGCCACGGCCTTCGACAACTTTACGTTGGGTAGTTCGGCCAACATCAACCAAGTCACATGGGTGGGCTCGTACATCACCGGGGTCGGGGGCATCACGGGTTACACCCTTGGTTTCTGGAGCAATTCCGGAAACGCGCCCGGTAGCCTTCTGATGTCTTACTCCGTTGGGGGAAACGCCGGCGAGGCCTCCATGGGAACCGATAACCTCGGAAATCCCGTGTTCGGGTACAGCCTGATGCTGGGCTCGAGCTTCGCGGCCGCTGCCGGTACCGAGTACTGGCTCTCAATCGTTCCGGATCTCGCCTTCCCGCCGCAGTGGCTGTGGGAAACCGGAACCGGGGGCGACAGCAACAACTACCAGTGCTTCTTCGGCACGTGCGGCAATAACCCCTACGATCAGGCGTTCGCGCTGTACGCCCAGCAGCAGACGACAATTCCGGAGCCAAGCAGCTTGATGCTATTGGGCAGCGGGATCCTGGGCGCTGCGGGTCTACTCCGCCGCAAGCTGAAGGGCTGATAGACGCATAGCTGTGAGGAGCTACATCATTCCACGCGGCCGGCTGCCGCGGTGACGACATTCCGATGCACCGCCGGTGGCGGAACAGTTTGCGCACTCGTCCAGAGCTCTAGCTGTCCGCCGACCGGTTCCCAACAGGAGAAGAGATGAAGCGAAACATGAGGATGGTAATCGCAATTACAGTGGTGCTGGCCCTGCCCTTGCTGGCTGGCGCTCAGACATGGACACCGCTTTCCCACCAGCCAGGTGTGGCTGTCGGCCCAATGCTACAACTGAGGGACGGCAGAATCCTGGTCAACGAGTCGCAAGGTCCCGACACCGGGGTATGGCTTATCCTCACGCCCGACTCCGCCGGCAGTTACGTTAACGGCACGTGGACAACGACCGGACATCTACCCTCTGGCTACCAGCCCATCTACTATGGATCGCAGGTGCTGCTGGATGGCAGACACGTTGTGATCGAGGGCGGCGAGTATAACCAAGGCAGCGCGGTCTGGACAGCATTGGGCGCGTATGGCACCATCACGCCGTTTGGCAATGTGTCGTGGGTGTCCAACAGTCCACCGCCCGGCTGGACCACCATCGGCGATGCCGAAAGCGTCACTCTGGCCAATGGAAAGTACATGCAGGCGAACTGCTGCACGGCGCAGAACGCCATCTTCAACGGCCCGAATTCCTGGACCGCAACCGGCTCGGTGATTCAAAGCGATAACGACGAATCCGGGTTCACTCTGTTGACCAACGGCAAAGTTCTAACGGTGGACGCGAAGAACAGCCCTTGCGGCAATAGCGTCAATGGTGGTTCGGAGCTTTACAATCAGGGCACAGGCACCTGGTCGTGTGCCGGACAGACTCCCATCCATCTCTATAACCCCAGCGACGAGGAATTGGGCGCCGCAGTCATGATGTACAACAACAAGGTCATCCAGTTTGGCGGCAATATCGTAGCCACTGCCGTTTACGACGTGGCCAGCAACACCTGGACAGCCGGCCCCACCCCTCCCAACGGTCTGAACCAGGCCGACGGTCCGTCAGCCCTCGAGCCCAACGGAAAAGTGCTGGCCATGCTCAGCCCCGGCTTGTTCGCGTCCGGCTGCCAGATGATGGAGTACAACCCCACCACATCCACTCTTTCCAATGCTCCGAACCCGGCCAATTGCCCTGTTGACTCCTCGTTCGTCGGACACTTCATGCTTCTGCCCAGCGGCCAGATCATGTTTACCGACTTCAGTGGTTTGGTCGAGATCTATACGCCGACCTCCGGGGTTGTACCGGGCGTAGCGCCGACGATTCTTGCTCAATCCAGCAACCTCAACAGCGGTTCAACTAACAACGTGCTGTATGGCTTCCAGTTGAATGGCCTGTCGGAAGGCGGGGCCTACGGCGACGACTACCAGGGCGCCACCAACTATCCGCTGGTCCGCCTAACCAGCGTGGCCAACGGCAGCGTGCACTACGCTTTCACCCACGATGACAGCACTCACTCCATCGCACCGGGAACGTTAGCCTACACCTTTTTCGATTTGCCGGCACTGACCCCGGGCCAGTACCGGTTGGTCGCGGTGGCCAACGGCATCGCCTCGAACTCGATTACGGTGACGGTGCACTGAGCGCTTCGGAACTGACCAGCGGTTAACTGAAATCTGCCATGCCCTTCGGAGCGTGGCATTTTTATTGCTTGAAGCTCCCCAGGTTCCCGCTCCTCGCTTGTGCGCTCACCTCGCAGCCCACTACTTCTTCCGGATGTGCAGCACCTTTTGCACCTCGGTGACTACCTCTCCGGATTCGTCCTTCACTTCGATGGTGAAGGTGGGTTCGTACTTGGGTTGCGTCTCCAATTGCTGGCGAATGTCGTCGAGCTGCGCGTCCGTCAGGCGAAACTCGGCGCGCACTTTGCCTTTCCCGGGCTTGCGAAAACGGATGCTGGCCGCCTTGTCCCACACGATGTACTCCGAGCCAAGGTTCTGGATCAGCATCAGCATGTAAAACGGGTCACACATGGAATACAGCGAACCGCCATAGTGCGTGCCGACAAAGTTGCGGTTCCAGAAGCGCAGCCGCAGCTCGACATCGACGGACTTCATGTCGGCGCCCCAGCGGACATGGATGCCCGTGGCCGCAAACGGCGGCCAGATGTTGACGCAGCGCAGCATGATGCGTTGTTTCAGCGATGCCATGGCGAAGTGCGGCTCCCTGCCGCAAGACACCAGTTTACTGAGACGGCGCTTGAATCCGCTCCCATGCCCTCGCGCTAAAATGATTCGCTTTCCAAAGGCGGAATGCGTGGACGAACTACCCCTCCCTCGCCAGGGCCGGCGCGACAGCGCGTGGCTGGTGCTTGCAGAATTTGCCATCGTGGTCGCGCTGTTCGTTGCCGACTACAGGCACCACGTCTATTTCAGCAAGACCCCTTTTCTATTTCTGCTGGGGTGGATTTCGCTGCGCTGGCGCGGGCTGGGCTGGCGCGACGCCGGACTCGCGCGCCCGGTGAATTGGCGGCGCACCATCGTTATCGGAGCAACGTGCGGCATCGGTATGGAATTGCTGGAACTCTTCGTCACCCAGCCGCTGCTGGTAAAGCTCACCGGCAAGATGCCCGACCTCTCCGATCTCGGCGACTTGCACGGCAATTGGAAGCTGCTGCTTTTGTTCCTCGCGCTCACCTGGACGCTGGCCGCCTTTGGCGAAGAGATGGTCTATCGCGGCTACCTGATGCATCGCGTGGCGGGTTTATTTCGCAATCCCAAAATTGCGTGGACCACCAGCCTCATCGCCATCAGCTTCGTCTTCGGCCTGGCGCACATCGATCAGGGCATCACCGGACAGGTGGAGAACATGATCGATGGCCTGCTTCTGGGCGTGATCTTTCTCGCGACCGGATGCAACCTCTGGGCCGCGATCATCACCCACGGGGTCAGCGACACAATCGACATTCTGCTGCTTTATCTGGGCAAGTATCCGGGGGCGTGAGCCGCAAAACAGCGGCGAACACGTGCTCCTCAGGCCAACTCGGCGCAGTGGGGGGGCGCGAGAGAGTCCTGGAGTCCAGGCCGTAGCTGTCCTATCATTTCTTTTCAAGACAGCGCGCAGCGCCCCTCGCCGCTGCCGTGAAGAGGGGGTCGAACATGTTTGCACGGAACGCTTCTTTTCGCCTCAAATCCATCAACCTGTCTTCTGAATTCACTCAGACATTCGAGAACGAGATCATTCCGCTGCTTCGCAAGCAGAAAGGCTTCATTGGTGAGCTCGCGCTTGCCAACCCCGGCAGCATGGAGCGGATCGCAATCAGTCTGTGGGAGAGCAAAGCTGATGCCGACGCTTACCGGGCGAACGCCTACCCGGAAGTGTTGAAGATCCTTGCCAAGACGATCGAAGGGACCCCTAAGGTCCATACATTCGACAACGTCACCTCAACCTTTCATGGCGGCGCATGAGCCCCGGGGCTGGACTTCGGTTTAGACGTTGGCGCTGGGGAAGATCACTGCATGGCGCGTAGATCGCGAGTTCGCAGCCCCGGGGGAGAACTGCGACTCAAGCCAAGGAAGCTTGCGTGGCACGCAGACTGGCTGCACTGGCCATTCCAGGGAAGGCGGAGCCCACGAATTTTCCGGGATCGGCGCTGCGGAACATCAAGTCGTGCTGAAGAAATACGGGTTTACTGGCCGGGCAACGACTGCAACAGGCTCACCAGATTTTGCGGCACCACGTGAATCAAGCCATGACGCGGGCTGTCGATGTCGGAGATGAGAAGGAATGCGATAGAGACCACCAGCGGCACTACAAACAGCAGGCCGCTGCGGACTTTTGCCACACGTGCACCATAGCCAACCATAAAGCTGCTGGCGACGGCGATGGAGATCATTAAACCCCATGCCGACCTTGGAATGCGGTTCCACCATGCCGCCTGGGTATATCCCTGCGAGTTCAGCACATCGTTCATGCCCGAGACCGCGAGCGCCGCGACGGGCGTAGGTTGCGCCAGCGCAGGAGCTTCCACCGCAGCCCACATCTGGGCTTGCAGTTTGGCGGTATCATTATCAATCTGCTGCAGCTCACCGGACCGCCGGGTACGGTAGAACGCGATACGCAATTCCGTGTATTGGCGAAGCTGCGAACGTATCACGGCGGCGTCTCCGGCAGGAAGCAGCCCGGCCCGGACAAACTCCGTGCCAATCGCATTGGCCTCGGCTTCCTCGTAATTCTTGCGCAGATCGTAGCGGGTGGTAGCCATCGAGAAACTGAATCCGATGATGAGGCCCAGCAACGTCAGGGTTGCGGTTTCGACCAGTCCGAAATCGTCGCGCTCGACGTCGTGGAGAGGACGCCGCCTGCGCAATGCGGCCCCGGCCTGCGCTGCCAGCCACAACACGATTAACGACAACACGGAAAAAACTACGGGATAGTTCAGCATGTGTTTTGCTTCCGGTGTAATTTCCAGCTTAACCCGAGGCCGAAGTACCGCCCATCATCTGGCGAGGCTCCCCTCACGACTTAACGAAGCTTTTGTCGATTATCGCCCTAGCTGACAAATTCTGCGCCCGCAGCTTTCTCGAGCTGTTCCGCAAACCCGTCCGGCTGGGCCAGAGTGGCAAGGCTGACAATCACTGTCACCGCAGCATTCAGGCACAGCGCGATGAATCCAGCATTCAGTCCCATGTATGGGTCATGCTTGGTGAACACCAGCGCCATGCCGGCGCCCACTCCGGTAATGATGCCTGCGGCCACACCCGGCGCAGTGGTACGCTTCCAGAACAGCCCCAGCACCACGCCGGGAAAGAATTGCGTTACGCCGCTGTAGGCGAACAGCAGCAGCCCGACCAGGGTACTTGAGCTGAAGATGGCGAAGTACATGGCAACCGCGGTGATCACCACTACCATGGCTTTCGCCAGCCTGGCCACGGCGTCGTCGCTCATCGCCGGCGCAAACAACGGGCGAAAGAAGTTCTTGGCGAACAGCGTGCCGGCCGTCAGTATGAGTATCGCGGCAGGCACCATCGCGGTCAGCGCTCCGGCTCCGCCCACCATGCCGAGAAACCACGGCGAAAACGTGCTGCGCACGGTCGAAAGCAGCGCCATGTCGCCGTTTTTCAGCCCGGGCGTCACCAGGATGGCCGCGAACCCCGCAAAGAACAGCAGCGGCAGCGTGATGCCATACAGCGGCATGATGACGGCGTTGCGCCGCAGTGTGTCGCCGCTCTTGGCGCTGAAGGCGGAGCCGAAGGCATGCGGCCACATGTAGAACCCCATCGAGGTCAGCAGCACCGTGGAGATGTACCAGGCGTGCCCCATGGTCGTCGTGCTGCCCGGCATGGTCAGGTGCGCCGCCTTCGCCTGGATCAGCGCCGCGAACATCGGCTTGATCCCGCCGAAGTAGTAGTAGGGCACTCCGATGCCGATGCTGAAGGCGGCAATCAACATGAGCGAGTCCTTGAGTACGCTGACCCAGGCCACCGCGCGAATCCCGCTCGCCAGCACGAATACCGCCACGATGACGAATGCGATGGTGATCGCCATCGAGCGGCTGACCGCGTCGAAGCTGGCCACCTGTACGATGATGCCCAAGCCCGTAAGCTGCAGTTGCAGGTATGGGATGATGAAGAGCACTCCCACCACCGCCACCAGCGCCGCGAGCGGCGTGCTACCGTAGCGCTGGCGGAAGAAATCCGACTGGGTGTGCAGCGCGAACCGGTGCCCCACCTCCCAGATCCGCGGCAGAATGAAATACGAGACGACATAGGCCAGCGAGAGGTAGGCGATGATGTACAGCGTCGGGCCGCCGCGCGAGTAGGCCCAGCCGCTGGCCCCGAGAAAGGCGAAGGTGGTGTAGATCTCGCCCGCCATCAGCAACCAGACCAGGATGAGGCCGAAACCCCGGCCGGCCACTGCCCACTGCTCCAGGTTCATCTGCCGCCGGAAACCCGCGTACATGCCCGTGACGGCCCCCACCAGAATGGTGCCGAAGATGATGGTCATCGCGACCACGCTGGGCTTCATCGCGAGGCGTCCTTTTCCGGCGACGATGAGCGGCCATTCTCAGCCCGCTTCTGCAACCGATAAACGCCCGCCATGCACAGGGTAGTCAGCGGAATCCACACGATCAGCCACGCCAGGTTGAAGGGCAGCCCGAGCACCAGCGGATAGACCCGGTCCCACAGCGGCACGCTGAAGCAGATGGCCACGAAGGGAACGGACGCCAGCAGCAGGGACAGAACGCGATATCGGCTCATTGGTCCTCTCGATTCGATCTCCGCAACTCGCAGGGGAGTTGTGAACGATAGCCGAGCGCGCTGCGGAATGCAAGCCGCTCATTGGTGGCTGGACATCACTGCGCGAACGTAGGGGAGGGCTCGCTCATTTCTGGTCGTGGAATGATCAGGCAGCGGAATGGGACTCGCTGCCTTACGATGGAATTGCCATGCCAAGCCGGCTCTTGAAGCAATTCGCCGCCGTCGTCCTTGGCAGCCTGCTGTATTTCTTCGTCCTCATGCCCCATCTGCCCCCCGCCGCCCGCCACGAACCCTACCGCCTCGACTGGGGACTCTTGATCGATGCCTGGATCTGTCTCGTCCTTTATGGCCTCATCGAACTCCTCTTCCGCCGCAAATCGTAGCGCCGGCGAAAACCAGTCACCCGCTACCAGTGACCGGTTCCCCCAAAAAATCGGGGAGCCGCTCGGGCTCCCCAGTGCGCCACTGTCTGTTGGTCGGTTCAAAACTGGTGTCGCGAATCGCTACCCGTGAACATCTCCTGCCACTCGAGCTGTTGCTGCTCCAGCTCCTTCTTGAGTTGTTCCATCTGCTTTTGAAACTCCGGCTGCATCTCTTTCCATTGCTGCGCCATGTCCCGCGCCATATCGCTCATCTCTTTCGCCGACGGCGTCATGGCCTTGGCCATCTCCCGCGCGTTTCTGGCGATCTCCGGCGTCATCTTCTGCATGTCTTTGCGCATCTGCTCCATTTGCTTCTGCATCTCCGCCGAGTGCTTTGTCAGCTCTTCCGCCTGTTTCTTGATTTCCGGAGCCATGTCCTTAGCTGCGATCTCGGCCTGCTTGCGTGCTTCGGCAGACTGCCTGCTCATCTCTTCCGCTTGTTTCTTGATTTCCGGCGTCACACTCCGAGCAGCCGACTCCGCCTGACGGCGAATTTCCTCTAGCTGCTCGGGACTAAGCTTCGCCAGCGTCTTCATCTCCTGCGCATTCTTCTCGAACTCAGGACTGAGCGCCTGCATTTCCGCGGCCAACGATTGCATGTTCTGCCCAAAGGCTTCCCAATCCGGCCCCTGCAGCTCCGAGGTATCACTCGGCAGGTTCATCTGCAGCGTAATCTCCTTCCTGTCGCGAATGAGGGCCACTGGAATCTTGCTGGCGCGGACCCTCAGCGCGCGCCGCCAGTCGGCCGTGTCACGAATGGCCTCGTTGTTCACTCGGATGATCACGTCGCCCGCCCGCAAGCCGGCCGCCGCGCCCGGGCTGCCCTTCTCCACGGAGCGCACCAGCACACCCTGATTCGACGGCACCCCAAAGAACTCGCACAACTGCGGGCTCATCGCCTCCACCACGATTCCGTGACGTGCCGAAATCATCGGCCCACCCGGAATGTCGATGGCGGGATACGCCACCGGTGGCATGGGCGGCACCGGCGGTACCGCAAACGCCATGCTCCCCGCTGGACTGAGCGGCGCTTTGGGCATCTCGGCCATCTGCTTCCAGTCGCCCAGCGTCACCTTGATGTCTTTGCTCTGCCCGCCTCGAATCACCGTCATCGTCACCGTGCTGCCGGGAGCGCTGCTATGGATGAGGCCCGCAAACTGTTCAGAACCGCTAACCGGCTTCCCGTTGTAGGCCACCACAACATCGCCGCTCTTCAGCCCCGCGCGGCACGCCGGCCCGTCCTGGTCCACGTTCGCAATCAAAGCTCCACCGTTCGTCAGATGCAGCTCAGCCCCTTTCTCGGGAGAGACGCTATCCACCATCACGCCCAGGTACGCAGTACCATGGCTATCGCCGGGAGTTCCGGGTGCCGCGAATGCGGCCGGCACAGCACCCGCCACAGCCAACGTCAGCGCCGCACAAATCAACATTTTCGAAATTCTACGCATTGCCATACTTCGACCTCATTCCTATTGCGACCGCCGTATGTCGATCTGCCCGATGGTGGTGCGCAGCCGCAGGAGCGGTCCGCCACCGTTCAAACGCCCCTCGCCGAACATCGACTTTGGTCCGTATTGCCTGCCCTCGGATGTAATCGCCAGCCCGGGAAATTCCGACTTAATGCCCACGCCACTAGCCAGTTCGGTGGAGGCGTGCACATCCACTCCCAGGTCGCGCGGCAGGTAAACCACCACATTCCCCACCGCGGTGTGCAGGTACGAATCGCGATACTGGCCTCGGCCGGCGACAAACTGCGCCGTGATGGGTCCGCCGCCGGTCTCCACCCGCGCGCTCTGCCCCAGCTTCATCAACTCCACGGCGCCACCGCCCGTCACCACCTGCACCGGGCCCTGCGCGCTGGTCAGCCGCACCGTACCTCCGCCGGTTTCCGCCGTCACCGAGCCTTCGACGTCGCCCAGGCTCAGGTTGCCGCCGCCTGAACTCGCCCGCAGATCGCCATTGCACTGCCCGACTTCCACATTGCCCGCGCCGGTTTCGACCGTGGTCGCTCCCGCGGTCCCGATCTTCACTCGGCCGCCGCCGGTCTTAATAAAAAGCTGGCCCGTCACCCGCTCCACGGAGACGTTGCCGCCGCCGCTCTGCAGAAACAGGTCAGCGCTCACCTTCCCAGCTTCCATGTTCCCGCCACCGCTGGTGATCTTCACTGCCCCAGACACATCGTCCACCTTCACGTTGCCGCCGCCGGTCGTGCCCATCACCGTTCCCGCAATCGAGGTCAGCGACAGCGCGCCGCCGCGCGTCTCCGCCTTCACCATCTGCGTCAGCCGCGGAATCTGTACCACGAAGTCCGCCGCCAGACGGTTCACGTTGTGGCCCATGAGCTTGCCTTCCAGCACCACCGCATCGCCCACTTTGCTGGCTTTAATCCGCAATTGATCGAATTGCCGCCGCGCCGCTTCCTCGCTCTCGGCATTGGCGCGTTTGCGCACCACGTAGCTTACTTGCGACGCATTGCCCTGCACCCGTAGTGAGCCGATATCGGTGATGGTGCGGAACTCGCGCCCCGCTGGCAGCGTTCCCGTGGTTTCTTCCACCCAGGTGTTGCCCTCGCGGAATACGTGCGACGATTGTGCCCACAACGGGGCGCTTAGCAGAATTGCCAGCGCTGCGGCCACAACGCTCCCTCGGCGGCTCAGCACCGCGTCATGTTGGGGTCCCGATTTCATGGCGCTTATCAGTACACCGTCGGCATCGACGCCAGTACCCGCTTCGACTCCGCCCGAATGTAATCGCTGGGATCTTCCTTCGCCAACTGCTGCAAGGCCATGCGCACGCTGCTGTCGGCCTTCACCGGTTCCAGCGCGTGCAGTGCGCCGCTGCGCACACCCAGATTGCCGTCGTTCAACAACGCTTCCAGCACCGCATTGCGCACCCGTATGTCCTCTTTCACGAAAGCCGACAGCCCCTCGAGCGAGTGCAACCGCACCCCCGGATTGCTGTCGTAGCGCAGCGCATAGGTCAGCGTCTCGCGCACTTTCGGATCGTCCGTCTTGGCCGACAGCGCATCCACCGAGTTCAGCCGCACCCCGGCATTGTCGTTGCTCTTGGCCGCGTACAGCAGCAGGTCCTGCACCTTAGGATCGTTCACCGTCCCCTGCACCGAGCCGGGCGACACCCGGTCGTACTGCACCTTCACCTGGTTCGTCGCCGGGTCCTTCTCAATCGAGGTGATACCGCCGATGGCCGCTTCCTGCACCGGCTCCTGGGGCGTAACCAACGTCTTGCCGCGCATCGTTTGATACATCGCTCCCAGCCCGCCGCCAAATCCAACCATGAAGATTGCCATGGCCAGCGCGGGCGAAAAGCGCACCTGCCGCAGCCACGCCGCCGGATCGAACGCCCAGCGCTGATACCATGCGCGGTGCGGGCTGGTCTGCTCCAGCGCTTCCTGCAGCCGCATGCGCGACGCCGCCAGAAAGCTCGCCGACGGCTCCTCCACCGGCAGCGCGTTCATCTGCTCCTGAAACGCCCGCTGCTCGCTAAGCTCCGCCGCGCAGCTCTGGCAGCGCGTCGTGTGCTGCTCCAGCTCATGCCGCGCGTCGTCGGCCAGCTCACCGTACAGGTAGAGCGTGATGTTTTCTCGTACCCATTCGCAATTCATAAGTGCATCTCTGGTAGAGCTGGCCTTTAGGCCAGCGTCTAAGTCCTTCTATTCTTGTCATCCCGAGCGGGCTTTAGGCCGCGAGGGACCTGCATTTTCCCTGGGTGCCCTTACCGCCCGTATTTCGCGATAGCGTGGGAACCCCTTACCTCGCATCCTTCAACGCCGCCCTTAACTTCTGCGTCCCGCGAAACAGCGTGTTCTTCGCCGTCTCTTCCGTCGTATTCAAAATCTCGCCGATCGTGCGCAGCTTCAGTCCCTGGTAGTGCTTCATCTCGAACACCATGCGTTCCCGCGGCGTCAACTTCTCCAGCGCTTTGGCAATCCTATTGCCCAGCTCCCGCCGCATCAGGTCTTTCTCCGGACTCGCGCCCGACCGCACATCCGCTACCTGGTCGAGCATGTCGAAACTCTCGCCGTCCGAATCCGTCACCACGCCCGAGTCTTCCTTCCGCACCTGCCGCTTGCGCAGGTGGTCGAGACACAGGTTGGTCACGATGCGGTAGATCCAGGTGTAGAACGAGCACTCGAAGCGGAAGCTGCCGAGGTTGCGGTACGCCTTGAGGAACGCTTCCTGATAAATGTCCTGCGCGTCCTGCTCCGAGCGCGTCATGTGATACGCCAGGCGCAGCACCGGCCCGTCGTATTGACGCACCAGTTCCTCGAACGCGGCATGGTTGCCGCGCTGGGCTTCCCGGATCAGCTCCGCGTCATTCATTCGGCTCTGGGTCTGCTCCGCTGCGCCTCGTCGTTCCGAGGGGTTGATGGACGGCGTCGCGCTCGCCCCCTGCGGTGTCCCGACAAGGCCAAGACCCGGGCCTACCGTGAGAGCAATCGCACCTGTCTCGGCCGGCATGCTGGTTCCCGCCCGTCTCCCGATTGCAGCCCAATCTTCGAGCCTGCAATTAGATAGACGGTCCCGCGGAGCAAGCGTGAGCGGCCCTAAAACTTACCTGGGACGAGTGCCAGCCCCGGCGACGCCTCCGCCGCCCGTCCGGCACACCTCTCCCTCTACCCATCGTACGTCATTGCAGGTCAATCAGTTCGGTGGATTTCCACACACGTGCGCACCCGGCGTTGCTCGCTGGCAACTTGACGCCGCCAGCTCGACAGTAGTTAAATTCTCGACGCAGCGGGGGTGTTGAATGGCAAAGTCCGCTCGTCCTGCTCGCTTAGTTCGAAGGAAGGTTAAGCCAGAGCCCGACCCCGACCCAGTAGCCAACTTCGAGCCTGAAGTGGCAACTGTTCTTCCCGTAAGCCCAATCCTGTATCAGGCTGTTGCGGCGAACCATGGCGCGAAAGAGCCGATGATGCGGGCGGCCTCGCCTGAAGGATTGGGAGAAACCGGGCCCGCGCCCGGCTACGTCTCGATTCTGTCGCAGCGATTGCCGGAACCAACATCTTACTCCGGCAAGAACATTATTGCTTTCGACTTCGAGGAGTCGCTCTTCAACGAGCGCCCGAACGAGGCGCAGTTGCTGGAATTCGACGGCAAAACAACCCACGTCGATTGCGGCAATCCGCCGCATTTGCAGGGTGGCACCGGCTCCAGTCTGACGATCGAAGCCTGGATCAAAGCCGACGATCGCGGAGGCGAATACCAACACATCGTGTCACACGGCCAGCAAGACGACAAAGAGAGGAAGTCGGAGGTGTTCCTGCGCATTGACAACGGACGCTTCCAGTTCGGCACATGGGACGGAAAGATCGTAGCGGGTGTAGGGAACAAGGACACCGAGGTTCGAACTGTGGACTTGAAGACCTGGGTTCATCTTGCAGGCGTGTACGACCATACGACCAAGACTTACAGACTCTATCGCAACGGAATTCACCTTGGGTCTGAAAAGAGCGACTTGCCGCCACAACCTGTTAATAACCCGTGGTACATCGGCGCCATGTGGCATGTGGCAGAAAAGAAAATGGTGCGCCATTTCCAGGGTTTTATCGCGGAGGTGCGGATCTGGCGAGTGGCTCGTAGCGAGGAGGAGATTCGACGATACATGCTCGACAGTCTCCCCCCTTCCGGCGTCGGACAGTTGGGCGCCTATTGGCGGTTGCAAGACGGCTCGGGAGACACAATAAAAGATTCCTCCGGTTGCGACGTTGATGGCACGGTTCGTGGCGCCATCCATTGGAAGTGGATCACCAGTCCGGTGGGGGATCTTTCCCGCCTCTTGCAGCGCCAGCCCATGGAGCAGGCAAGAAGGGCCTTTGATGTGGCCAAGGCGACCGGCTTTTTCGATCCCCTGGTCTTCCCCCGGATTCGCGGCATCATGGACCAGCCTGATCGAAAGCGCGCCCGGGAAGCGATCCGGGAGCTTGAGTTTGAAACCTTCAATGCTTTTTATGAAAGCGGACATCACCTGGTACTGCGCCGCAACTTTTTCGGCAACACAGAATACGCCTTCGTGCGGAATCCGCCATCGACCGCAAAACCGCAGCTCATGCTGGTGGAAGAGTATCGGTTGTCGTCGTTTCTTGGTGCCTACGGGGTGGGGCGTACCCTGAAATCGTTCTCCCTTCTGCCCGGTGAAAAGACCAAGCTGACCATTAAGACTGCGTCAAAAAGCACCATCGCCGCCAAGCAGTCACAGTCCATTCTTGACTCGTATTCTCAGGAAAGCGCCAGCGAGTTTGAGACGTCGCTGAATCAGGAAAAGTCAGACCGCGTCTCCAGCAGCAGCGAGCTTTCTTACTATGCATCGGTCCAGGCTGGCGGGTCCTGGGGGTTCGGCAGCGCCAGCGCCTCGGCAGGCGCGTCCGGTTCCAGCAATTCCGCGCGCGAGGAGTTCGCCAAGTCGGTTGCCAACGCCACGTCGAAACATGCCGCCAAGGCCTCCGCCAACCGTAATGTGCAGATCGATACGACAACCGAGACGACCGTCACCGAAGAGAAAGAAAGCGAGATTGTCCGCGAGATTGAGAACATCAATGTCGGCCGCACCCTGAATTTTGTCTTCTGTCAGATGAACCAGGAAGTGATTTCGCTGTTGCACTTGATCGACGTGCGCATCGGCTACACCAACGGGATTGATAATCTGCGCGAAGTAGCGCTGTACGAATTGCCGGATCTGCTTGAACGGGTGCTGACCGGTGGCGCCAAAGAGCGCAAGGCTGTGCAGCAGCGTATCGAGACCGAGATCCGGAAAATCCGCAACCATCGAGGAGCGGAAGTTGAAGATTTCATCCTGCCTGTCAAAGACGGAGAGGACGGGCGCTACGCAATCAATCGGGACTTTGCCTCGGAATTTATCGAGCCCGCAACCAAAACCGCGGCCAAGGTGCCGGGAATCATCATTTCTTCCCAGAGCATTGTGATGCGTACCGAAGATGTAGCCGTGGATTCGCTTGTGGGGCAGGGTTCGGCACTCGACCTGTATTCGGAGAAGCTGCAGGACGAGGAGAACCGTCGTAAGGCGCTGGCCAATGATACGGTCGCCATGCAGAATCGGCTGATGGAATCGGATCTGAAGCGGAATGAGGCCATGCTCGAACTGGTCAACAAGAAAGATGTGG
>Ga0335082_10000150_pt1 | contig 70645 bp, 58 predicted proteins | sample Lox_Sample_41_FD_206718 | JGI IMG/M metagenome (GOLD analysis project Ga0335082, IMG submission 206718) | Soil microbial communities from Loxahatchee National Wildlife Refuge, Florida, United States - Lox_Sample_4.1 | ecosystem: Environmental > Terrestrial > Soil > Wetlands | place: USA... | reverse complement strand
GACCCGTGAGCTGGTCGTGCAGATCCTGCACGATGCCGAACACCTCGGACAGTTCACCGGTCTATCGATGCAGGCTGTCTACGGCGGCATCGACTATCGCAAGCAGCGCGAGCTACTCGGCGCCGGATGCGACATCCTGATCGGCACGCCCGGGCGACTCATCGACTACTTCAAGCAGCACGTCTACACGCTGCGACGCATCGAAGCCCTGGTGATCGACGAGGCCGATCGTCTGTTCGACATGGGCTTCATCGCCGACCTGCGCTTTCTGCTGCGCCGTCTGCCGCCCTACCACAAGCGCCAGTCGATGCTGTTCTCGGCGACGCTCTCCTACGCGGTGATGGAGCTGGCGTACGAGCACATGAACGATCCCGTCAAGGTCTCCGTGAGCCCGGACCAGGTCACCGCCGCCAATGTCGAGCACATCCTCTACCACGTCGGCCGTCACGAGAAGCTGCCGCTGCTGCTCGGTCTGTTCCGCCGCGAACAGCCGACGCGGACGATGATCTTCGTGAATACCAAGCGCGCCGGCGAGTGGCTGGCGCAGCGCCTGAGCGACAACGGCTACCGCGCCGAGGCGATCACCGGCGACCTCGATCAGCGGCATCGGCTGAAGCTGGTGCGCGACTTCAAGTCGGGTGACCTCCCGGTCCTGGTGGCCACCGACGTTGCGTCGCGCGGCCTGCACATCGAGGAAGTCAGCCACGTGGTCAACTACGATCTGCCGCAGGATCCGGAGAACTATGTGCATCGGGTCGGACGCACGGCGCGCGCCGGCGCCTCGGGCAAGGCGATCAGCCTGGCGTGCGAGGAGTACGTCGAGTCGCTCGAGGGCATCGAGCAGCTCGCCGGCTTCAAGATCCCCTTCGAAACGGTGTCCGACGAGTTGCTGGTGCATCCAGTGCCGCCGCGGCGCGACGGACACCAACGCACCGCGCACCGCCGGCCGGCCAAAGAGCCGTCCCGCGGCGGTGGACGCCGCCGCGCCCGCCGTCACCCGCCGCGCTGCCACAGGTTGTTCGTCTGAGCCGCATGACACCGGCGCGCCCCGTGTCTCCGACCGCATTGCAACCGTAAGGAGGAATCGTCATGTTCGGAACCATCAAGAAAATCGTTCGCGACAAAGGGTTCGGCTTCATCGTACCGGATGATGGCAGCGACGACGTCTTCTTTCATCGTTCACGCCTCGCGCCCAAGGTGATCTTCGAGGATCTGCGCGAAGGCGATGAGGTCGAGTTCCAAGTGACCAAGGGCGAGAAGGGCCCGCAAGCGAACAACGTCAAGAACCGCTAAGGAGTGTCCGGCGTGCAAGCGTGGGAGCGTGAGCGCGGAACGCCGGGAGGTGACGCGACGCCGGCGCTGGCGATCCAGCCGCCAGCGGCGGTCGCCGCCACGCTAGGGGTCCTGATCCTGTCGCGCTCGCTGTACGCCGGCGCCGCCGCCAGCGGCGCCCTGATCGCCGCCTGCTTTCTGCGCTTCGGGCTCTTCCCGCTGGCGTGGATAGCCTTCGTGCCGCTGCTGGGTGCGCTCGCCCAGGCGCCGACGCACCGCCAGGCGGCACGGCTCGGGCTGGTCGCCGGCCTGGTCACCAACGTCCCCGCGTTCTACTGGCTCGTGTATACCATCCACGTCTTCGGCGGCTTCGGCTACGGGCTGGCCATCTTCTTCTATGCCTGCCTGTCGCTCTACGCCGCGATGCAGTTCGTCCTCTTTGCCGTGGCGTTGCAGCGCAGCGGACCCGGCCCGCTCGCGCTGGCCGCGCCACTGTTGTGGGTGGCGCTCGAGTTCTTGTTCCCGAACCTGTTTCCCTGGCGCATGGCGAATTGCCAACTGCATGCGCCGGTGTTGATGCAGATCGGCGACATCACCGGTCCCTTCGGCCTGAGCTTCGTGATGGTATGGGTGTCCGCCGCGCTGGCGGCGTGGCTCGGAGGACGGCGGCGACTGCCGCTCGTCGCGGCGACGGTGGCGGCGGGTGCGCTGGTGGCATACGGTGCTTGGCGGCTACCCACCGTCGACGCGGCGATGCGCGCCGCGCCCGTGGCGACGGTTGCGCTGGTGCAGGGCAACGTCGGCATCAAAGAGAAGGGGGACATTCACTACTTCGACATCAACCTCGAGAAGTATCAGGAGCTGTCCGAGGCGCTGCAGTCGCGCGTCGATGTGATGGTATGGCCCGAGACAGTGTCGCAGCGCTGGGTGCCCGCCGATGCGACGACCCTCGAGGGCAAAGACAATCCCTTCGACGGCCTGCGCGGCCACCTGATCTTCGGCGGTCTGGCGTTTCGCCTGCACGGCCCCGATCCGCGCGACGCCGAGGAGTTCAACAGCGCCTTTCTCATCGGTCCCGGAGGCGCGGTGCGCGGCCGCTACGACAAGCACGTGCTCATGCCGTTCGGCGAGTACATCCCCTTCGGCTCGTATGTGCCAGCCATCTACGACCTGAGCCCCGAGACCGGACACTTCACGCCGGGCCGCGAGGTTACCATCTTCGACGTCGGCGGCAAAGCCAAGATCGGGCAACTCATCTGCTACGAGGACCTGTTGGCGCCGATGTCACGCGCCGCGACCACCGCCGGTGCGGAGATGCTGCTGAACATCCTGAATGATGCGTGGTACGGCAACACGGCAGCGCCGTATCAGCATCAGGCTCTGGCGCTGTGGCGCACGATCGAGAATCGCCGCTACCTGCTGCGCGGCTCGAACTCGGGTGTGACCAGCATCATCGATGCGGCCGGACGCGTGGTGGCCGAGGGCGGCCTGTTTCGACCCGAGGTCGTCACCGGCGGCGTGCCGCGCCTGCACCTGACCACGTTCTATACGCGCTTCGGCGATGTGTTCGCCTGGGGCGTGGTGGCCGGCAGCGTGGTGCTGTTGGCGCGGCGCCGCCGCGCACCGGCACCGCTACGACCGTCTGCGTGAGCCGTCCGGCGCCAGGGGGCCGCGGCCTCTGTCCCCGCAGGCGGTTCCTTGCTATCAAAGGCCAGTGCCATGAGTGAGGTGGAAGCCGCGCCGGGTGGTGCCGTTGGTCCCACACGGACGCGTTCGTCGCTGCTGCGTTTCCTGCGCTACGTGGCGCCGCACAAGTGGTACATCGCCGGCGCGGCTTTCGCCGGCATCCTGAAGTTCGGCATTCCCCTCGCCTTTCCGTTGGCGCTCAAGTACCTGACCGATGTCGTGCTGGCGCGCGATCCCGCCGCCGTCGGTGAATCGACCAATCGTCTCGTGGAGCGCTGGTGTGCCGGCATGCTGCAGCTGGCGCCGTGGCTCGGCACGGGGAATAGCGGACGCCTCACGGTGATCGGGCTCACCGTCCTGGTGCTCTACCTGGTGCTCGGTGTCGCCAGCTTCTATCGGAGTTATTGGGCCGGCCAGGCGGGACACCGGCTGATCTTCGATCTGCGCTATGCGCTGTACCAGCACATTCAGAGCATGTCGCACTCGTTCTTCGATGAGCGCCGCTCGGGCTCGATCGTGGCGCGCTTCGTCAGTGACATCCAACTGGCGCAAAACTTCGTCGGCTCGGCGTTGACCAACGTGTGGATGGACAGCGCCGCGCTCGGCTTTGTGGTCTGGATCCTCTTCGTTCTCGAGCATCGACTGGCGTGGGTAGCGCTAGCGGTGATCCCGTTCTATGTGCTGCTGATCCGCTACTTCAGCCCGCGCATCAAGGCGGCGAGCCAGTCGGTGCAGGAGATGCTGGAGGACTTCTCCGGCGAGCTGCAGGAGAAGATCGCCGGCGTCGCCGTCGTCAAGGCGTTCGGCCAGGAACAGCACGAAGCGCGGCGCTTCTATCGCAGCAGTCAGACGCTCCTCGATCTGACCTTGCGCAACGTGGCGCTGTCCTCGGCCAGTCAGGCCGGCACCACGCTGCTGACCAGCGTTGCGCCGCTGGTGGTGGTGTGGGTCGCCAGTGCCATGATCCTGCACGGCTCGTTGACGGTGGGCACGATGATCGCCTTCTACGCGTATCTCAGCAGCTTGTACCTGCCGCTGCAGCGCTTCAGCGAGCTGAGCGTCGTGATCAGCAACTCGCTGGCGGCGATGGACCGCATCTTCGAGTTCTTCGACATCCGCCCCGAGGTGGCCGAGGCGCCGGATGCGCGTCCACTGGAGCGCGTGGTCGGCCGGGTGACCTTCCAGCACGTCAGCTTCACCTACGCCGCCCGCCGCCAGGGCGACCCGGCCCTGCGAGAGATCGACCTGGACGTGCAGCCCGGCGAGACCGTCGCCATCGTCGGCCGCAGCGGCGCCGGCAAGTCGACGCTGGTGGCGTTGATCCCGCGCTTCTACGACGTCGGCGCGGGCACCGTGTGCATCGACGGCGTCGATGTGCGCCGTGTCACCCTGGCCTCGTTGCGCGACCAGATCGGGATCGTACCGCAGGATCCGATTCTGTTCAGCGGCACGTTGCAGGAGAACTTGTTGTATGGCCGGCCCGACGCGACCGAAGCCGACGTGCAGGCCGCGGCGCGCGCCGCCAACGCCGACGAGTTCATCGTCGAGCTGCCGGACGGGTACGACACGCTGGTCGGCGAGCGTGGCCTGCGGCTCTCCGGTGGGCAGCGTCAGCGCGTCGCCATCGCCCGCACCTTCCTCAAGGATCCGCCCATCCTCATTTTGGACGAAGCGACCGCCGCCCTCGACTCGGAGTCGGAGAACCTGATCCACGACGCCTTGCGCCGACTGATGCGCGGCCGCACGACGTTCATCATCGCGCATCGGCTATCGACGGTGATGAACGCCGACCGCATCGTGGTCATCGAGAAGGGACGGATCTGCGAGATCGGTCGTCACGCCGAGTTGCTGGCGCGCAGCGGCGTCTACCGTCAACTCTACGAGGAGCAGTTCCGCTTCACCGACGAGCCGGAGCTCCACACCGCCTGGCGGTCCGCCGACGCGGCGCTCGCCGAGTCGGGCTCCTGAGCGGCGCCGGTTGCGCCAGGCCTTTATTATCGCGCACGGGTCCTCTATTTTGCCCAGAATGAAGTCGCCCATCCTCCGCTTCGCCGTGCTGTTCTTCGTCTTCCTGCTTGGCTTCAGTGTCCTGAGCGTCGCCACCTCTTTGCAGAATCACTTGCATCTGGCCGAAGACGGGCTGGCACAGTCGGCTACCTGGATCGCCCGGGGAGTGGGCAGCGCCGCCAGCGTGACCGGAAACCTGATCTCGGTGGCGGGGCTGACCTTGGATATCAATCACGAGTGCACCGGCGTGTTCGTGCTGTTCGTGCTGATCAGCTTCATCGGCGCGTACCCGGCACAGCTGCACGCCAAGGCCATCGGCATCGTCCTCGGGGTGACGCTGCTGTCGCTGCTCAACGTCATCCGGATCGCCACCCTGGTGCGGGTCGTGGAGTTCCGTCCGTCGTTGTTCGTGTACTTCCACGAGTACGTGTGGCAGGGCGCCTTCTTGATGCTGGTGACGCTCTACGCGGTGACCTGGGTGGAGTGGGTCCGGCGATGAAGTGGCGCTTCGCAGCCAAGTTCTCGCTCACCTTCGCGACGCTGTCGGTGTTGTGGTGGGCGGTCGACGCGCCGGCGCGCTACCGCAGCGCGGCCCTGGCGACCACGCAGCTGGTCAGCCCGATCGTCAACGGCTGGTGGCTCGACTATGACCAGCCGGGGATGAGCGAGCCGGTGATGTACCGTTCCGGCGAGACGCGGCTGCCCATGCTGCTGCAGTTGCCGGCGCTGTCCATGGGACTCATGCCGCTGCTCTCACTGATTGTCGCGACGCCGGGGCTGGGCGTGCGGCGCACCGCGATCACCGCCGCGCTCGGCATCGTGCTGTACTTTCTCGTCGACGTCGTCGTGGTGCTGAGCTATCCGATCATCATGAACCATCCCAATGCCCTCAAGGACACGCTCGGCGTGTTCACCGGCCTGTTGGCCTTTGCCGTGGCACCACTCGGGCTGTGGTTCGTGCTCACCTATCCAGTGCTGCGCTCGCTCTGGCACATCACCCCCGAGTCGGAACAGCCGGCGTTGACCAAGCTGAAGCGATCCCGCGCCCGCGGCTGATTCCTCGTTCGCTGCGCGCAACCGGCTCTTCATGCCGTTGCCACGCAGACGTAACCGGCCCCTGCTACGGTGCACAGCGAGGAAAGGGAGCGTATGAGTGGTTTTAAGATTGACGTGACGCGCCACCTGGCGGAGATGGAGCGCGTGCTGCGCGCGTCGGACAACCCCGGACGGCGCGAGGAAATCTTCGCGCTGCTGCGCTGCTGGCAACACGACCATGTCCTCGATGAGGCCTCGCGGAGCCGTGCGCAGCTGCTGGTACGCGACTTCGGCGCCCGCCACATGCGGGCGCCGTGGATGTTGCGCGCACGCTGCGATCAGCCCTCGTGACGACGCCGGCTCAGATGGCGTACTTCGGCTGATACAGATCACCAGCGAGGCCCACGAGGTCTTCGAACAACCCGGCGAGGGATGCCACGGCCTGCGACAGCTCCGGCGCCGTGGCACCGGGCCGCGCCAGCAGCGCGGCGACCCGTTTCGCGTAGCTCGCCGGGCACACCGGAAGGTGCGTCGTCGCCTCCATCGCCTGCTTGTCGCTGCTGAAGTATGTTTCGTTCAGCGCGAACAACACTTGGGTGAGGTAGCTGAGCCCGCGCGTCAGACAGCCGACGGTGTTGTACACGTCGGCGCGCGTCGCGAAGTCGCGCGCGAACAGCAGGGTGAACTGCGTCGCCCACAGGTACTCGCGCACAATCGTCTGCTTCAGCGCGGGCGGATAGGACAGCAGCTCCCCCTTCAACGTACCCAGCAGGTCGCGCGGATCGCGCAGCGGCACACCGGCCTGGGTCTCCGCCAGATACACGACGCTGTAGAAGCCGTACGGGGGCTGCTGATTGAAGTGGAGCTCGACCCTGCCCTGCTGCGCGTCACGAATGACGCGGCGGACCTGATCGACATTGCGATACAAGAAATCGACTTTGCCGATGCGCGTCGGGATCCACGCCCCACCATTCACCCACGGGCCCCATTCGTAGAAGTTGGTGACGACGGGTGGGGTGGTTGCGACCCGCTCGGCGACGCGACGAATGGCCTCGATGGCGAACGGTGCGCTTTCCTCGTAGTAGAGTCCCAGATCAATGTCGGACGCGGCGTGCGCCGTGCCGCGCGCGTAGGAGCCGCCGAGCGCCACGGCCGCCACACCCGGCACCGCGTCCAGCTGCGCGACCAGCTCGCTGACCAAGGCAGCCTTGTCGGGTGGGAGACGTTCCTCTGCCGCAGTCATGCCGTGCGGTCACGGACACGCGGGCAGCGTACGACCGCCGCCGAGGATCTTCACCGTCGCCGTGCTGGTGTTGCCGCTCCAGCAGTTGCCCATGCCGGACTTGTCCCAGATGAGATCCGCCGCCAGCTGTGACAGCAGCGGATCGGCGGGCGGGCTCTTCCCGTTGTTCGTCAGCGTGTTGTTGACGATCCGATTGCCCTCGGGGTCGGGATCGATGTCGAGATTCGAGCACGACTGCGCGTCCGAGGAAGGCCCGGAGCAGAAGCCGGAGACGATGATCCCGGCGAAGCCATTGTTGACCACGGTGTTGTCCTGCGCCGTCACTGCGGCGCCGCCGAGGATCACGACGCCGGTTCCTTGCGGCGTGTCCGAGGTGCCCTGCCCCTCGCCGACCGTGTTCGGCCGATTGTTGTCGTGCACGTGGTTGCCGGCGATGAGCACGTTCGTCTGATCGGTCTTCTGCAGGCCCGGCATGATGTCGGCGATCAGGCCGGCGGTGTTGTTGAACAGCTCGTTGCCGGTGGCAGTGATGTCGCTGCTGTTCTCGATCTCCAGGCCCTGGACGTTGTCATGGGCGCGGTTGCCGGTGATCGTCACGTGATCGCTCTGCCCCACGTACAGGGCCGAGTCCAACGGGGTGCCCTGCGCCTCGTTGTCGCTCATGGTGCCGTGGTGCGAGCGCACCGGGAAGAGGCCGTACAGTTGGTTGCCGTCCGACACATTCTTGCTCAGCGTGAAGCCGTCGACGCACGCCAGGTAGACGCCGTATTGGCCGAACCCGCGGACCGTGACCCCCGTGAGGACGAAGTCGTGTACCAGGTGGCCGTTCTCGCCGCACGGGGGGTCCTCGCCCTCGGCGTTGTCGACGCTGTCGGCGGGTGAGACCCAGATTCCGTTTTGCTGGCCGGCGGCGCTTTCGAGGATCACCGGATGATCCGCCGTCGAGTGGGCGATGAGCTGAATGCCGTCCTTCGAGATGGTCACCGCGGTCGAGCGGGTGGTGGAGTCGCGATAGATGCCCGGCTCGATGAAGATCTTCGCGTTCGGCGGCGCCGCCTCGATCGCCGCCTGAATCGACTGGCCGGGGTGGACGGTGACCGTCGCCCCGCTCCCGTTGGCGTCGTCGTCTCCACAGCCGCACAGGGCAACGATTGCCAACAGCGCACACCCCGCTCGCATAGCGCCTCCAATCTTCCGGGGAACACCGTTGTGCGCCCCGTCGATACTGTTCAAGACCGGTGCGACGCTCATTATGCTCAATCGAGTGCGGTCGCAAGCCGGTTGCGACCCAACGGTTCGTTCAGCGGCGCGCCAGCCGTTCGAACAGATCGACGATGGGCACTTCGACGCGCGTGCCGCTCACCTGATTGATCTGCCGCGCCGCCGACGGGCTGGTGACGTTGATCTCGGTGAGGTGTCCGTCGATGACGTCGATGCCCGCCAGCCAGATGTGGCGCTCGCACAGCAAAGGTTTGACGGCCCGCACGATGGCGCGGTCGCGGTCGGTCACCGTGGTGGCGGCGACCTGCGCGCCTTGGTGAATGTTGGCGAGGTGCTCCGGGCTGCGCGGGATGCGGTTGACGGCGCCGATCGGCTCGCCGGCGAGGACCAGGATCCGCTTGTCGCCGGCGGCGACCCCGGGCAGGAACTGCTGGGCGATGACGTAACGCCCGCCGCGCGCCGCCAGGTAGGGTTCGATCACCGCCGCGGCCTCACGGCCATCGACGAGCTGTACGCCGCGCCCGCTACAGTCCTCCAGCGGCTTGAGCACGATGCGTCCGTGGGCCACCGCGAAGGCGGCCAGGCGCCGCGGATCGTTGCTGAGCAGCGTCGGTGGCGAGAACGCCGGCAACGCCAGCGGCAGCAGCTTCTCGTTTACGGTGCGCAAGCTGACCGGGTCGTTGACCACCGGCACCTCCGTCGCGGCGCGCTCGAGGATGTGCGTCGCGGCCAGGTAGTCGGCGTCGACCGGCGGGTCCTTGCGCATGAGCACGAGGTTGAAGTCGGCGAAGCGGTGCTCCCTGCTCGGGCCCAGCTCGTAGAAGGGCTGACGCTGCAGGTCGAGGGCGATGCGCCGGGCGTGCACGCCGGCGCCCTGTTCGGTGAGGTACAGGTCGGGCAGCGTCGCCACCGACGCCCGGTGTCCGCGCCGCGCCAGCTCTTCGATCAGCAGCAGCGAGGTCTCCGTCGTCAGGTTCAGGGTATCGAGCGGGTCGAGGATGAACAGGCAATGCATGCGTCAGCGTCCCCGGCGCACGGCGCCCGGCCGTCGGAAGCGGCCCCCGAGCAGCGCCAGTACTCGCTCGAGGGTGTCGTGGTTGATGGCGCACTGCACTTCCTGCCCGCGGCGTTCGCAGGTGATCAGCCCGGCGGCACGCAGCTCCTTCAGATGGTGGGAGACAGTCGACAGGGCGAGCTGAAAGTCCTCGGCGATGGCGCACACGGTGTTGCCTTTGCGATCGGTGCGGCAGCACAGGCCGTCCGCATGGATGCGTTCGAAGATGGCGAGACGGTTCGGGTTGGCGAGGGCGCGCAATGCTTTGGCGAGATCGTGATGATCGGCGGAGATTTTCATTTCGAATATTTTCGAAATAACGAATTATAATTCTGTCGTCAAGCCGGGGTGGGGGCGGGTACCCGCGATCAGCGGTGCCGCCCACCCTAGGCGCGCAGCGCCGCGCGGCGCCGGCGTTGCAGCAGCCAGCCGGCGCCGATGAGGCCGGCGAGGAGCAGGGTCGCCGCACCGGTGGCGAGTTGGCGCTGGCGCTCGATGCGCTCGCCGACATGCACCAGCCAGAGCACGCGTGACAGCTCCGGGCCGGCTTCGTCGTACTCGTCGAAATCCAAGGTCGCCGACACCTCGGCGGCTTCGCGCAGCAGCGGATTGGCGGCGTCCTCCGCGGTGGGATTGGTCTCCGAGCGCACCCGCGCCGGGACGGCGGCGAACGGCGCCAGGTCAGGCGTGGTGGTGAAGTAATCGCGCATGTCCGTGGCGTAGCGGTCGTACTGACTCATCGGCTGCACGCCGAGCAGGAGCTCCATGGTCTTCAACATCCCGACGTTGGACTGGTGCATCGGCGAGACGTAGCCGTGCTTGACGTACGGGCTGACCACCAGGCTGAGGGTGCGGTGCGCGGAGACGTGGTCCTGCCCGTCCTGGGCGTCGTCCTCGCTCACGAAGATCGCCATCTGCGGCCAGAACGGGCTCTTGGAGAGCGCGTCGATGACCATGCCCATGCCGCGGTCGTTGTCGGCGACGGCGCTGCGCGGCGTCGGCATGTTGGGCGCGGCGCCGAAGGTGTGATCGTTGGGCAACCAGATGAACAGGAAGTTGGGCAGGCTGTTCGTGGCGCTGAACTGCGCCAGCTCGCTCATGAACAGCTCGGCGCGAGCGACGTCGGTCTTGTCGGCCAGAATGTTCGACGGGTAGTCGAGCTTCAGGTTCGGCCACACTTGCGTGGTCAGCAGGTCGACGTCGACCCCGGCGGCGCGCAACGCATCGATGTTGCCGGCGAGCAGATTGCCGATGTTGGCCACCAGCTTGTCGATGCCGCCGAAAGCCCGCAGTAGCTTCGAGAGCGTCGAGTTGACGCCGCCGCCGTTGATGCCCGCCGCGAAGCGCGAGTTGAACGCCAGCGGCTCGCCGTAGACGCGGTACGGCACTTGTTGGCGCTCGAGCGCCTCGAAGATATAGCCGTTCTTGCAGAAGCCTTCTTGGCCCGATTCGATGTTGAACCCCGGGTTGAGGAGGTTGTTGTACTCGAAGGGCCAGATCTTCTCGACCCAGTCGTTGTTGTTGCCCTGCGTGATCCATTCGTGGCCGGGATAGGACACCTCGGCGTCGTCGTAGAAGTTGTCGCCCATGCCAAACTGGCGCGCCAGGGCATGCGTGTTCGGCGTCACATCTTCTCCGAACAGCGTCAGCCGCGGCTCGCCGTTCCCCTTCGGCGCGCCGCCAGTCTCGGTGAGATCGCCGAGCACCTGGTCATAGGTGCGGTTCTCCTTCAGGATGTACACGACGTACTTGATCTGCGCCGACGGTCCGGCGCCGAAGTCGATGGGGACGGGGCTGTCGGCGAGACGCACCGCGTCGAGCGGCACCGGCTCGAATCCATTGTTGGCGCGTACCCGCGCCGTCTCCAACGGCAGATCGATCGCGCCGAGATCGATGGCCGAAACGGTGCCCTTGATGAGTCGCCCGATGTAGTACGCCGTGTCGCTGAGGGTGACGTTGGAGATGTCGACGAGATCGCCGCCATTGCTGCCGACGCTCAGGCCCTTGCCGCTGGCGACGTACAGCGTGTGGTTGTCGGCGCTCAACGCCACCGCGCTCGGGTACCAGCCCGTCGGGATGAAACCCAGCGGCGTGAACGTGCTCTGGCTGGCATTGACGCCGATGACCTGCACGGCGTTGATGCCCGCGTCGGCGACGTACAGCCGTGCGCCGTCGGTGCTTACTGCGACGGCGTCGGGATACAGGCCCTGCAAGCCGTCGCCCAGGGTGTTCAAGTCGACATCGGTAATGGTCTGGTTGGTGGCCGTGTCGACGACGCTGAGCAGGTCGAGATTGGTCGCCGTCACGTACAGCCGCGTCCCGTCCGGGCTCAGCGCCATGGCGCTCGGGTGGCTGCCGCCGAAGATGTTCTTCTTGGGATCGAACTTCTGGCTGCGGGCGATCTGCACGTATTTGACCAGGGTCGGGGCACCGTCCGTGCTGATGTCCATCACGGCCACCGAGGAACGTTCGTTGTCGTTGGGATTGGTCGGCGGCAAGGGCTTGGGCACCACGTTGTTGGCGTTGTTGCCGTTGTTGAGGCCCCACGAGCTGACGTAGGCGCGCGTGCCCGGATGATTGACGATCACGCCGTACGGGAAGTTGCCGATCTTGGCGCTCGTCTGTTGCACCGCGCCGCTGACGACGTCGACGCTGAAGAAGGTGTTGCTGAGGAAGCCCGCCACATAGAGCGTGTGGCCGTCGGGGCTCAGGTCGATGCCGGTCGGGAAGGTCTTCTCCGGGAGCGCGATCGTCGCGCCCCCGATCGGCGCGTCGCTCAGGCGCGTGCCGTCGAAGCCGAAGACGTCGATGCGGTCGGCGGGCCCGTTGGCGACGTAGACGCGCTGGCCGTCGGGGCTGATGGCCAGTCCGAGGAAATGCTGCGACGCGGTGCGCGTCACGGTCATGGTCTGCGGGTCGATGACCTGGAGGTAGCGCTCGAAGTCGTCGTTGCCGTTGCCGTCGTTGGTAGCGAAGACGTGTCCGTTCGGGCCGATGCGCAAGCTGAGGGGCAAGGTGGCGACCGTGGCGTGGCGCGCGGCCGGCGCGTCGAGCGGGGTGACCAGGCGGCCATTGGGCAACACGGCGGTCCCGTCATCGCGCGGCCCGGCAGGGTCGGTCAGTGCCGGCGCATGGTAGAAGGCTTGTGGTGGCATTGTGGCGGTGGTCGTCGGTGTAGCCGAGTCGACGCCGGTCGGCGTCACCGTTGCGGTGCAGGTCGCCGTGGCACTCGCGGAGGGGGCGGCGGTCTGGGTCGGAGACGACGGCAGCGTTGCGGTGGCGGTGGGCGGTGGGGTGTCGGTGGCGCGCGGCGTCTGGCTGTGCGTCGCCGGCGCCGTCGCAGTCGGCAGCACGGCGGTCCGCGTCGCGGTCGGAGCAACCGATGCCGGCGTGTTGTGATCGTCTTCGCCGCAACCGGCGATCACCGCCATGAGAGTCATAAGTCCGCCGAGTGCAATCCAACGTCGCGAGTCGATCATGCGCGGGCTCCTTGCTGCGTGCTCGACCTATAGTGCCGGGGATCGAGCAGGGTCAACAGGAGCATCAACACTTCACCCGCTCGAGACGGCGCCGCCATGTGCAGTTTGGCTTGTACGACTTGGCGAAATTGGTTAGGGTCCGATCGACCGACGGACAGGCGTGCAGGCCGCCGGAGCAGGCGCCCGGTGGCCCGTCGGCGGTCCAGAGAGCAGGTGAAGCATGGAGGACCGATATCCCTACATTCGATTCGTCATCGACGCGGCACAGGTCATCGCCGGAGCGGTGGCGCTGATCGTGCTGCTCGGCGGAACGGTCAGCTCGTGCCAGCAGGGTGGGTTCGGTGGATTCTTCTCCTTTCTCGTCACCATAGTGGTGGCCGTGGCTGCGTACGTGGTGATCATGGTGCGCATCGAGGCCTTACGCGTCTTCCTCGACATCGAGGCCGCGACGCGCCGACTCGGAGCCACGACGCGTCCGTTCGGCGATCCTGCGTCGCACACGCCGGCTTCCTAGGTGATGGCGCATCGGCTCAGCGGCAAGGTCCTCGCGTTTGTGCGGACCCAGCGTGTGGCGCGCGTTGCGACGGTGGGCCCCGGGCGCCGGCCGCACAACGTGCCGGTATGCGTCGTTGCCGCGCGCGGCCGCTTCTACTTTGCCTCGGAGCGCGATGCCCGCAAGGTGCGCAATCTGCGCCGCAGCCCCGCCGTCGCGCTCGCCTTCGACCACTACACCGAGAACTGGAAGCAGTTGGCGGGCGCCATGATCGTTGGCACCGCGAGCATCATCGAACGGGGGGCGGCGTTTCAGCGCGCCCGCCAAGCGCTGTACCGAAAGTACAGGTCGTACGCCCGCCTGGCGCCGATCGAAGAAGGGGAATCGGTCATCGTGTGCGTGACGCCGACTGCGAGCTTCTCGTGGGGCTTGTGATGCGGGCGTCGCCACCACCGTTCGCTCGGGTCGCGGGTAACATCCGATAGGAGTGCAACAGATGCGCAAGCCGACGCTACCGTTGATGGTGTTCATTGTTTCGACCGCGACCGGCGTTCCGGCGCTGCTCGGGACGCCGGTCGCGGCGCAACCCGTGTGCGTCGGCGACTGCGACGGCGATGGCCAGGTGCGGGTGGATGAATTGCTCTTCGGCGTCAACATCGCCATCGACCCGAGCTTGCTCGATCAGTGCCCGGAGTTCGATCCCGATCAGACCGGGGCCGTGAACGTCGATCAACTGGTTACCGCTACGCAGAACGCCCTGGTCGGCTGCCCCACAGACCCATGGGAGTTGCAGAACCCTTCGCCCGTGGGGGATGACTTGTTCGCCGTGAGCTTCATCAACAACGCCGAAGGGTGGACGGTCGGCGACTTCGGCGACATCCTGCACACGACCGACGGCGGTGCGACCTGGTCGTTCCAAGACTCCCCGACCGACGTCGGCCTCTTCGCCGTCAAGTTCGTCGACGCACTCGACGGCTGGGCGGTCGGTGACAACGATGCCAACACCGGGTTTGCGACCATCTTGCATACCGCCGACGGCGGGAACACCTGGGCGGCCCAGACCAGCAACACGCCGGCAGGGGCTCAGCAGCTCTACGGCGTCGCCTTCGTTGGCATCCTCAACGGCTGGGCGGTCGGCACGTCGGGCACGATCGTGCACACGACCAACGGCGGGAACACCTGGAGCCAGCAGTCGAGCAGCTCGCAGCAAGACCTGAACGCCGTCGCCTTCGTGGCGGACGGCCTGAATGGCTGGGCGGTCGGCAACTCGGGGACCATTCTCCACACCCCCGACGGCGGCGGGACGTGGTTCGCGCAGAGCAGCCCCACCACTGTTGGCTTGTTTGGGATCTTCATGCTCGACGAACTGCACGGCTTCATCGTCGGCGACTCCGGTACCATTCTGCGGACCGCCGACGGCGGCGCCAGTTGGAACGCGCGCGCCAGCGGCACCACGACGCTGCTCCTCAGTGTGGCCTTCCCCGCACCGCTGACCGGCTATGTCGTTGGTGACACGGACGACAACGGCATGGCGACCATTCTGCAGACCACCGATGGCGGTGACACCTGGACACAGCAAACCACGAACAACACCAACCCGCTCTTCGGCGTCGCATTCGCCGATGAACATACGGGTTGGGCGGTCGGCGGTGGCGGCACGCTGTTGCACACCACCGACGGGACCAACTGGCAGCTGCAGAACCCCGCCACCACCAACACCCTCTTCGGCGTCGTCTTCCCGTCCACGACCGCGGGGTTCGCGGTCGGTGACTTCGGCGCGATTGCGCACACGGAAGACGGCGGCGATACCTGGACGGCGCAACGCTCGAACACCGCAGTGGGGTTGTTCGCCGTTACCTCGATCGACCCGCAATTGGCCTGGGCGGCTGGCGCCGACGGCACCATCCTGCGAACCACTGACGCCGGCGAAAACTGGCGAGCGCAAACCACCAATACGGACGCGTCGCTGTTCGGCATCCGCTTCATCGACCAGTTCGGGTGGGCGGTCGGCGAGAACGGCACCATTCTGCATAGCGTCGACTCCGGGCAGAACTGGACCGCACAAACGAGCCCCACCACCGAGTCGCTCAACGCGGTGTCGTTCATCGACGCGCAGACCGGCTGGGCTGCGGGCACTACCGGCACGATCCTGCACAGCATGGACGGCAACACGTGGACCGTGCAGCCCACCAGCACAAACACGCAGGAGCCGTTGTTCGGCATCGCCTGCGTCAACGCGTCGGTGTGCTGGGCCGTCGGCGGCACGCTCGGCGACACCACGGAGACGCAGATCATCCTGCACACCACCGACGGCGGCGCCAATTGGCTGCCGCAGACTGGGGCGCCAGGCGCGGATCAAGACACCCTGTTTGCCGTGCATGCGGTCGACCCGCTGACGGCGTGGGCGGTCGGTGACTTCGGCGTGATCATCGCCACGACGGACGGGGGCGCCACCTGGGTCTTCCAAGACAGCGGCGGCTTCGATGCCCTGAACGCCGTCTGGTTCGTCAACGGGCAGCGCGGCTACTCCGTCGGCGACCGCGGTACGATCATCCGGACCAGGACTGGGGGGCGCTAACCGCGCGCTTCACGCCGGTCCTGCCGCGGCGGGCAGCCGCAGGGTGAACGTCGAACCGGCGCCGACTTCACTGCGCACCGACAGCTCCCCGCCCATGGCGTGCGCCAGGCGCGCCGAGATCGACAACCCGATGCCGACACCGCCGAGCTTGCGACCCATGGCGCCCTGGCTGAACGGTTGAAACATGGCGGCGATTTCGCGCGCGTCGATCCCGACGCCCGTATCATGCACTTCGATGGCGACCATGTCGTCGGGCTGCCTCGTTGCCACCAGGCGGATGTCGCCGCGCGCCGTGAACTTCGCGGCGTTCGACAGCAGGTTCACGAGGATCTGTTCGAGGCGCTCGCGGTCGGCGATCACCGCGATCCCGGCGGGGGCCTGCGAGTGAAAGTGGACCGGACGGCCGTCGAGCTTGGACTCCACGAAGCGGAGCAGCTGCGCGAAGACCGGCGGCAACTCGACTCGAGCGAGACTGACCGCGAGTCTCCCTGCCTCGATACGTGCCAGATCCAGCAGATCGTTGATCAGATACACCAACGTGCGGGTATTGCGGGCGACCGCTTCCAGGGCTTCGATGGCTGCGTCGGGGAGGACGCCGAAGTGCCGCTCCAACAGGAGATCGGTGTATCCGACGATGATGTTCAGCGGCGTCCGCAGCTCGTGTGAGACGCCGGCGAGAAACTGGTTCTTCGCCTCGTTGGCTTGCGCCAGGGCCGCGTTGGCGGCGCGCAGCTCGGCGGCCTGCTCGAGGAATCGCCGGCGCTGTTGACTCATGAACGCGGCGCCGCCCACCGACAGGCCACTGATCGTGGTGATCCCGAGCACCTCCATCGGCAACTGCGACGTCACCGTGACCCCCTTCGCAACCGCAACGCCGTACAAGGTCACGGCACTGAGCGCGACGGGGAGCTGCCCCTGCCAACCCCACGGTAGCAGCACCATCGCGCCGCTGAGCATGTAGAGCAGCGCCATCGCCAGCACCGCGGACTCGCCGGTGACGAAGATGTGATACAGGGTCACGCAGCCGATCAATGCCACCAGCGTTGTCACCGCCACCGCGCGGCTGTGGGTGCGCCACGTCGGGCGCCGTACCAGCGCGATCGCCGTCCCCAGGCACAGCGCCTCTCCGGCGTAGACGATGGCGTAGTAGGAGTCGCGCTCCGGATGTGCCGCGTGCTCGAAGAGCCAGGCGACGGCGAACACCAAGAGGAGCGTCAATCCGCCGAGCGGTAGACGCTCCGCGGTCAGTCGACTCGTTTCTTCGGTGAACAGACGATCAACATCGTGTGCACGTTCGCTCACAAGCCGGGTATAGCGCGGGGTCGCACGCTTGACAATTTGCAAGTGCCATGGCGCCGCGCGGCCGGCGGCCAGGGTGGGGATTGACTCGTGGCACAAATGACCCAATGAATCAGCCGCATGCTGCGTCCTGCGCTCATCGTTCACGGCGGTGCCGGTGTCGGCAGTGCCGGGCTGAGCCGCGCCCAACGTGGCGGCTGTCTGGCGGCCGTCAACACGGGCTGGCAGGTGCTCGCCCGCGGCGGCAGCGCGCTCGATTCAGTGTGCGCCGCCGTGGCCGTCCTCGAAGACGATCCGGCGTTCAACGCCGGTGTGGGCTCGTGCCTCACCAGCCAGGGCACGGTGGAAATGGACGCCTCGGTCATGGCGGGGACATCGCTGCGCGCCGGCGCCGGGGCCCTGGTACGGACGCTGCGCCACCCGATCGATCTGGCGCGCGCTGTCCTCGATGATGGCCGACACGTGCTGCTCGCCGGCACCGATGCCGACGCCTTCGGCACCGCGCGCGGTCTACAGACCTGTTCCCCCGAGACGTTCATCACCCCGCGGCAGCGCCGGCGCTGGCAAGCGGCGGCTGACGCCGGAGCCGACTCGGCCGGTACAGTGGGCGCCGCGGCGGTCGATCGATCGGGGTACGTCGCCGCCGCCACCTCGACCGGCGGTCTGCTCAACAAGCGGCCCGGCCGCATCGGCGATTCGGCCATCATCGGTGCCGGCACCTACGCGGACGACCGGCTGGGCGCCGCCTCGGCCACCGGGGACGGCGAAGCCATCATGAGGATCGCCCTCGCCAAGCTCGTCGTCGATGGGCTGCGCGACGGCGCCGCGCCGGCCGACGCCGCGCGTAGCGCGATTCGAACGCTCGCCGGCCGCACTGGGGCGAGCGGCGGCGTCATCGTCGTCGATCGCCTCGGTCGCTTCGCGCAAGCGCACAATACGCCGTACATGATTTTCGGGTACATGCGCGGCGATCTATCCGAGCCGGTGGTCGAGATATGAGGGCGGCGCCAGCGCAGCGTTGCGCTGCTCCCCAGGCGTCCGTACAACAGCGGTAATGGATACGTCGCTGGAAACGACCTCGCGCTCGGTGTTCGTGCGATCGCTGCAGCTGGTCTGGGGCCTGATCGCCACCGCGGCGACCCTGCTCTACACCTTTGGCTTCGGCACTATCGCTATCGTCCTCACCCTGATCACCCGCCAGCCGTGGCCGGTCGACCGCCTCGGCGTCGTGTGGAGCCGCTGGATTTTGAAGGCGTGCGGCATTCAGGTCGACGTGGCGGGGCTGGAACGGATCGATCCGAAGCGTTGCTACGTGCTGATCTCGAACCACGCCAGCGATTTCGACATCTGGGCGACGCTCGGAGCGCTGCCCATGCGGGTCCGCTTCGTGGCGAAGAAGGAGCTGCTGCGCGTACCGGTCCTCGGCCAGGCGCTGGCGCGGAGCGGTCATATCGTCATCGACCGCTCGAACCCCGAGGATGCGATCGCGCGCATCAATGCCCGCGTTGCCAGTCACGTCGAGGACGGCTTTTGCATCCTGTTCTATGCGGAGGGGACACGCAGTCCGGACGGCTCGGTGCTGCCCTTCAAGAAGGGCGGCGTCACGCTCGCCATGCGCACCGGTTTACCGATCGTGCCGATGAGCATCAGCGGCACGCGCAAGTTCCTGCCCAAGCGCAGCATGTACATTCGTCCCGGCGGCCGCATCCGTATCGTGCTCGATGAGCCGATCGAGACGACGAACTATCCAGTCGAGCAGCGCGACCAGCTCAACGAGCGGGTTCGCAACATCGTGATCAAGAATTACGATCCGCAGTGCTGAGGCGAGGCGTTCGATGCGACACGCACGCTTCCCGGGGTGGCGTTGCATTGTGGAGCGTGGCGCGAATTGAGTACACTGCCCGCCTCGCTGAACAGGTGACGCCTTGCGCACGTTCGAAACGACCTACGACGCACCGGTCGCGTGGGTGGCCGACCAGCTGGCGGCGCTGCCCGCGGCGCCGCTCCGGCGCGCCGTCGTCTTGGTGGCGGCGGAGCGGCAGGCGCACGCGCTCCGCCGCGCCGTCGCCGTCGAGCGCGGCCGCCCCGCCGACCTGGCCGGGGTGCAGTTCGTGCGCCCCGTCGAGCTCGCTCGCGAGCTATTGCTGCGCGCTGGCCAGGTGCGCGTCGCCGGTTGGGAGGAGGTGCGGCGGCTGCGGATTCTGCAGCTCTTGGAGACCGCCGCGCTGCACGGTCGCTTGCGCTACTTCAACGCCGAGCAGCTGCGCTCGGGGCAGGGCTACGTCGATGCGTTCGGGCGCACGATCGCCGATCTCGAAGCCAGCGGCCTGACCGCGCCACTGGCGCAAAGCGTGGCCACGGACCTGGCCCAGCACGACCGCTTGGCCGCGGACCGGTTGCACGACGTTGCCGTGGTGTGGACGGCTGCCGATGACGGTGCGGGAAACCGCGCCACGACTGCCCAAGTCCTGGACCAGGCGGCGCGTCTGCTCCGCGAGCAGCCGCAGGCGGCGGCCTCCTTCGGGCCGCTGCTGGCGATGCTGACCGCAGCCCCGTCGACGGTGCTGTTGCGCTTCCTCGGCGCGTTGCCGGGCTGCCGGGTCCTCTTGCAGGACGGGCGCCCGCTGCGAGCCGGGACGCAGCGCTGGCGGCCCGCCATGGCGTTGCCCGCGCCGGCTGCAGGCGCGTTGCCGACGCCATCGCCGTCCGAGCTGGCGCTGGTGCAGCGCTATCTGTTCGAGCTGCCGGAGACGCTCACCGATCCGCAGCGCCCGCGCTCGCGCGGCGTCGACGGCACCATCGACTTGGAGGAGTTTCCCAGCCTCGAAGAGGAGATCGAGGCGGCGGCGGTGTGGGTGACGGAACAGCTGGCCAGCGCTGTCCCGGCCGAACAGATTGCCCTGGTGGTTCCCGAGATCGATCCGTACGGCGCGCTGCTCGCGGATCGTCTGGCGCGACTCCCGTCCGCGCCGCCCCTGCGAACCTACGTCGCGAGCGGACTCTCGCTGGCGACGTCGCCCGCGGGCATGCGGCTGCATGCGCTGTTGCACGCTCTGGCGCGTGGGCTCGAAGCGGAGGCGACCATCCGTGTGCTGCCGGCGCTGCGTCGGGGGCAGCAGGGACAGGACGACACCCGCGAGCGGTTGTCCGCGTCGCGTGCCGCGGACATCGTGTACGGGGCCGGCATCATCGGCGGCAGCCCGGGCGATCGTGCCGGCTATCGCGAGTGGGCCCCGCGCCTGCTACGGCGCCGCGACGCTTTGCGCCGTCTGGTTGACGAACACAACGCCGCCACCGCATCAGGACCGTCGAACGGCGACGAGCCCGAGAAGCGCCTCGATGTCCGGGCCCGCCACGACGCGGAGCGCTGGCTGCGCGATGTCGAGCCGATCCTGCCGGCGATCATGGCGCTGCAGCAACTGGCGGAGACCGTCGTCGGTGGCGCGTCACTCGACCAAGCGTGGACGCAGCTGTGCGCCTTTTGCGCCCGCTGGCTGCGCCTCCCTCCGGACCCCCCCAACGTGCTGGCGCTCCTCGAGCCGGCGGTGCAGCCGATCCTCGACGACGCGGTGGCACGGAGGCTCGACGGGATGGCGGCGCTGCGATTTCTCGTCGACTTGCTGCATCGCACGCGGCGCCCGACCGCGCGCTTCGGCGAGCCGTGCATCTTCGTCGGCACCGCGGCGCAGGCCGCCGGTCTGCCGTTCGTCGCGCTGCGCATCCTCGGCTTGGCGGAGGGGGCGCTGCCGCACACACCACACGACGATCCGATCGTGCCCGACGGGTTGCGAGCCCGCATCGAAACCAGCGCGCGCGCGCAGCAGGCGGAACCGGACATCGTGCTGCCACGCCTGGCCGACCACGTCCTCGACGACATCCACGACGTCTTCCGCGTCGTCAGTGGAGTGCAACGGCGCTTGGCGCTGTCGGCGCCGCGCCAGTGGGTAGACCGCAGCGACCGCGAGGTCTCCGGCATCATGCTGGAGGTGGCGACGGCGTTGGGGCGCGCACCGGTCGACACCGATGCCGGCGAGGAAGGCGATGTCCCCACCGCGGCCCGCCTGCGGGCCGCCTACCTCGATCCTGGACGCGCCGCGCGCTCGCATTACGCGGCGCAGCATCCACTGTCGCCGCGGGCGCTGTTGACGTGCGCGAGCAGCGGCGCGGTGCCCACGGCCTGGACGCAATGCACGTCGCTCGCCGTCGATCAGTTGCGTCACCTGCAGGCGGCGCGTGAGAGCGAGCACCTGAGTAGCGTCGACGGTGTCGTCAGCGAGACCTGGGCGATCGCGCCACCACCCGGGCTGCTGCCGGCGCGGCCGGTGTCGGCGTCGGCGATCACGCTGCTGCTCGGCTGCCCGCATCGTTTTCTGCTTGAGCGGATCTTGTATCTCAGCCCGCCGGCGGTGCGACCCTCCACCGACGTGATTGCGCCGGAGACGTACGGCGCGCTGTTTCATGCCGCGGCGGAGCGCTTCTTCGGCGAGGCTGGGGTACCGCTCTGCCGCCACGAGGGACAGCTGGAGAGCTGGGTGGCGCGCGCCCGACAGATTGCCGCCGAGGAGTTCGAGGAGCTGCGCCACGCCTATCCGATGCGCGGCGAGGACGGCATCGCGCGCGAGCGCGACCGGTTGCTGCGCCAGGTCGAGCAGCTGGTGCGCTATGAATGGGAGCTGCCGGCGCGTGAGTTCCTCGCCAGCGAGTTGGGGTTCGGCGATCCGCAGCCGGTACGCCTCGACCTCGAGGGCGGCGCGCTGTATGTGCGCGGCGCTGTCGATCGCGTCGACCGCCTCGATGCGTCGGCCCTCTCGGTTCGCGACCTCAAGACCGGACGGCTGCGCGACTTCGGCGAAGAACCGATCAACGCCGGGCGCGATCTGCAGATCGGTTTGTACGTGTTGGTGCTCGAGGCCATCGGTTACGGCGCGGCGCCGGTGCGCGTCGCGGCCTACGTCCACCCATCCGCCGCCCACGATCCCGAGCGCGCGTTCGACGGCGCCAACCTGGATGCGCTGCGGCGGCAGACGCGTGAGTGGCTGGGTGTGGCGCGCCAGCTGCTCGACCGCGGGGCGTTCCCGCGCACCCCCAATCCGGAGGACTGCACCTTCTGCCCGTTCGTGGCCGCCTGTGGCGACGGCGCCCAACAGCAGAGCGCCCGCAAGCTGAGCCAGCTCCCGGCAGGGCACCCGCTGGAGCCGTTCGCGCGCTTTAAACGGCGCCGCGGTGAGGACGATGAATAGGGTGGCGCGACCATGACCGAGCACCGCACGGCAGCACCCCCCGACCAGGCGGCGCGCGACGCGATCATCGGGGAGCGGACGTTGAACGTCGCCGTGGTCGCGGGCGCCGGCACCGGCAAGACCAAGACCATCATCGAACGCGCGGTGGCGCTGCTGGCTCCGCACGAGCCCGAGGCGACGGCCATCCCGATCCAGCGCATGGCGCTCATCACCTTCACCCGCCGCGCCGCTGGCGAGTTGCGCTTCCGCATCCGCGAACATCTGCTGCGCGAGCTGGAGCGCGTGGCGCGGCGCGACGGAACGCGCGCCGGACGCCTGCGCGAGGCGCTCGGCAACCTCGACGCCGCCTTCGTCGGCACGATCCACGGCTTCGCCGACCGCCTGCTGCGCCTGCGGCCGGTCGAAGCGGCCCTGAGCCCGGCGTACATGCTGATCGACGACAACAGCGAGCTGGTGCGCGAAACCTTCTGGCGCCTGCGGCGCGCCGCCGAGGCCGGCACCTTGCGCACCGAGCTGGGCCGCTTCGCCGCCGCCGTCGAGCCGATCCTGATCGACGAGGCCGCCGAGACCTTGCGCGCCGCCACCCGCGCCGCCCTGCAGATGGAGCGTGCCGAGGGAAGCTTTGCGCCGCTCGCGTCGCTCGAGGCGACGCTGGCGCGCATGATCGATACACGCGACGTGGCGGTGGTGCAGGTCCCCATCCCCGAACCAGGCATCGCGGCGGCGCGCGCGGCGGTGGATCGTTTGCGCGACATGATCGCCAAGATGCGCGGCGGTGGGTTCGGGCATCGTCGCCTGCGCCGCATCGTGTATGCGCTGCGCCGCCTGCACGAGGTCGACGATCCCGCCGAGACGGTGCGCATCGTGCAGGACGCGTTGCGCGGCCGGCGACTATACAAGGGACGCGACTTCAACGACGACGCGCTCGGTTTCTCAGTGTACAAGGCGATATTTCCGGATCGCGCCAAGGCGGATTCACTCGCGGAGAAGCTCAAGGGCCCGCATCGCTGGCTGGCGACGCGCCTGGTGCGCCTGTTCCCGGTGGTGCGGGCGATGTACGAACGGGTCAAGGCCGAGCACGAGGTCGTCGATTATCTCGACCTGCTCATCAAACTGCGCGACCTGCTCCGCGACGACCTCGAGGCGCGCCATTTCTACCAGGGACTCTTCGAGCACGTCTTTGTCGACGAGTTTCAGGATACCGACCCGCTGCAATGTGAGATCGTCTTTTATCTGTGCGAAGCGACCGGCAGCGCCGCGACCGGTTGGGACGCGGTGCGCCTGACGCCGGGCAAGCTCACCATCGTCGGCGATCCAAAGCAGTCGATCTACCGTTTTCGCCGCGCCGACATTGCCATGTACGGGCGTGCCACGGAACGGCTGGTGGCCAGCGGTGCGCTCGAGCAGCGGTTGGAGACCAACTTCCGCAGTCGCCCCGAGCTCATCGACTTTTTCAATCAACGGCTCGCTGCGGTGCTCGGCAAGCGCGACGGCGCGGCGTTCGATCCGCAGACCGGCCGCGCCAACTACGAAGACTTGATTCCCAGCGCCTCGATCCCGCCGGCCGGTGTCGGGGTGCACGTGCTGCCGTACGCCGACGACACCGGCAGCGGGTTGCTCGCGCCCGGGGGACGCGCTGTCGAGGCGGACATGCTGGCGCGCTACGTGCGCTGGCTGCTGGCATCACAACACCCGATCCGCGATCCTGGCAGCGGTGCGGTGCGACCGCTGCAGGCCGGTGACGTCGCCGTGCTGGCGTGCGTCACCACCAACCTGCGGTTGTTGCTGCGCCGTTTCGACGCCCACGGGATCGAGTACACGGCGCGCGGCGGCGCGTTGTTCCTCGGTCACCCGGTGGTGCGCGACTACTTGCTGGGGTTGCGCGCCCTCGCCGACCGCGACGACGGGGTGGCGGAGGCGGCGCTGCTGCGCCCACCGTTCTTCGCCGTCGACTGCGCCGATGCCGTGGTCGATCGGATGAGCAAGGACGTACCGCCGCACCCGCGCCGCGCCCGCATGCAAGAGGCGCGCGCCGTCGTCGCCGCCCTGCGCGCCCGCCGGCATGCGCAGACCCCGGGCGCCACGGCGCGCGACCTGATCGAGCGCACGGCACTCGGCCGCGCCGTCGTCACCGGCCACAACGGCCGCCAAACACTGGCGGCGCTCTACGAGGTGGCCGGCGAGGTCGACCGGCACGCCGCGATCGACGGGCTCGACTACGATGCGGCGACCGAGCTGTTTCGCTCGTGGGCGCGCGATCCCGTGTTCATGGACGCACCAGAGCCCATCGGCGCGGGCGCCGTACGGGTGATGACCATCCACGGCGCCAAAGGGCTGGAGTTCCCGGTGGTCATCTTGTGGGACGGATTCCAAACGATCAGCGACTCGGGTGTTCCTCCCGTTTGGCAGGTCGAGCGCGATGGACAGGCGTGGGCGCTCGGGCTGGGCGCCGTGTCGGTCGAGCATCCGGTGGGCGCACACCTGCTCGATCGCGAACGGCAGTTCGCCGAGCAGGAACGCCGGCGCATGTACTACGTCGCCGCGACGCGCGCCCGCGATCTCCTGGTGCTGCCCGTGCCGCTCACGAAGAGCAAAGCGCTGCGCTACGCGACCGCCGAGCTCGCCGGCGACGCGGCTGACGCGCGCGTGGAACGCTTCGAGACCTTCCGCCCGGGACAATTGCCGCTGTGGAGCCGTGGTCGCGGCGACGGCGTCGCCATCACGCCCGCTGAGCTGGCCGGCGATGCGAGGCTGCAGGAGCGCCTCGATGCGGTGCAACAGGAGTTCGGGCAGCAGGTCGCGCAGGCGGTGCAACCGATTGCCGTGCCGACGGCAGTGACCCTCGAAGCGGCGAGCGGCGCCGGCGACGAGGAGCTGAACCTCGGTGCCGAGCGCGCGCGCAAGGCGGAGCAGGGCCGGTTCGGGCGGCAGTTCGGCTCGCTCGTCCACCGCGCCCTGGAGCTACTGCTGTCCGGCGAAGCGGGTTCCGCCGCAATCGCGGTGTCGTTGGCGTCGCAGGAAGCTGGATCAACCGAGCACGCGGCAGCAGCGGAGGCGGACGTGCAGCGAGCTGTGGACGCGCTGCGCCAGGCTACCGTGATCGGTGACGGCGGCGTGGCCATCGCCACGGAGTACCCGCTGGCGATGGGCACGCGGGACGGCAAGCTGCTTACGGGCTTCATCGACCTGCTGGCGGTGAGCGCCACCGAGGTGGTGGTGCTCGACTTCAAAACCGATGCACCGGTCGCTGGCGTGCTGGCGCGCGCCTACCCGCGCTACGCCGCGCAGCTGCGTCTCTACGCGGAGCTGTTGCACGCTGCCGGGGTACTCGAAGGGCGCGCCCTCCGCCTCGGTGTACTGCTTACCGCGTCGGGTGAGCTGCGCTGGCTCTAAGACCGGCGGCGCGACGGCGGACAGCCAGCCAGACGGGAAAGCACAGGGGCCACGCCGCCGCCGCCGCGGGCGCGGCATCGACGGCACAGCCCCCGGAGCTCGGCGGAGCGTTGTGCGGATAGATGGACATGATCCCGGCGCGGTCGTCGTCCTGCAGTCGGTCGAGGTCGCTTTCCCGGCTGTTCATGATCGCCGCGACCGTCTGACCGGCGCTGTCGGGGTGATTGAGGCCGAGAACGTGCCCGAACTCGTGCAGCAGCACGCGTCGCATGTCGTTGATGGGCGGCATCAGCGCTCCGTCGTAGGCGTTGAAACTGGCGTTCTGGTTGACGAACACCGGGGCGCTGATCATGTTGCCGGAGTCTTGCTCGAAGCAGTTCGTGGTCTGCGCGACGATGTCGCCGAAATTGCCACCGCAGGCACTGGTGGAGAAGAACACCGGATTGTCTCCGTTCGCCAGCGGGCAGCCGTTGCCCTGCGGGGTGCAGGGATCGCCCAAACCACCACCGAACACGATCTGATACCGGAATGCCGCGCCGACTGCGGTCCACTCTTGCGCCGCGCTGACCGCGTTGGCGTCCCAGGTCATCGTGCCGTTGATCAGCGTGCCACCGGCGCTCCCCAGCAGGGTGCGCAGCGTGGCATTGCCGGATGCCCAATGGATACAGCGCCCGCCAGGCTTGGTGGAAATGCAGACGAACGCCGGGGCGGCGGTTGCGTGGACCAACAGGAAGAGCGGGAGTAGCAGGAGGCGAATGACGTCGCGGTAGGCGGAGCGCATGGGTGACCTCAAGGCCGTTGGTTGGTGAGCCCGCGCCACGGTGTTCCCGCGCCGCGCCTGGCGGGATCAGTTGCAGTCGACGGCACGGCTACTCGGCTGCCGGTTGCGGATGCGCGAGCTCGTCGGCAATGAGCCGACGAAACTCGTCGAGGCTGATCGGATTCTGAGGGGCGGCGGCGTGACCCGCCGCGGCGTCGCGCGCGGCGCGCACCAACTGGCGTCCCGCGAGGCCGAGAATCGGCGTCCCAATGCTGTCGGCGATCACGTCCATGCCCAGCGCGGTGTTGAACTGTACCCGGAAGCGGCCCTGCCACACCCCGACGAGCGGGCAGACGTCGCGGCCGTTGCCGGCGATGAACAACACATCGCGTTCGCCGGTGGCGAATTGCGGCATGTCGGGAACCTGGATGACGACGTTACCGGTCGGACCGCCGTACATGCGCAACGTCACGGTGCCGTCGGCGCTGCCCTTGAGCACGACGAGATCCGAGAACGTCACCAGCGTCGACGGGGAACCGACGGCGTCCACTTCGTGGCTGACGTCGGTGACCGTGCCGATGACGATCTGCTCGGCGCGCGCCACGAGCTCCGGGAAGTCGCGCTTGACGACAGTCATCGCCCGTGCCTGGAGCACGACCACCGCCAACAGCGACGCGACGGTACTCAGCCTAACGAGCTTCATAGCCGCACACCGTAGCAGCTGGCCGCGGGTGATGGAACTGGCCGGCGCTCAGAACGTGTATTCGATCTGGCCCGTATAGATGACATCGGCCCGCAGGCCATCTCGGTTCAACGGCAGCTGAAAGTTTCCGGCAATGACCACCTGGTCGAACGGGTTGATCTTGAACCCGAGCGCCGATTGCAGCACGTCGTCGTTGATGCCGTCGCGCTTGTCGTCGTGGAAGCCGAGGAAATCGGCGACCAGGGTGAGCCAGTTGGTGGTGCGGAAGTCGGCGCCGGCGATCCACTCCGCCTGACTGACATCGGCCCCGCTGCGAAAGGCGTAGCCGAGGTTGAGGTGTGGGGACAGTCGCCCGATGTCCTTCGAGGCGATCAGCCACGGTGTGAACGTCGGGTCGTGGAAGCCGAGGAGGTCGTTGGCGTTGCCGGTCGGCAGGGTCAGGACACCGACAACCGCGAAGTCGGCGAATGCCGTATCGTAGAGGTGCCACTTGCTACGCAGGAAGAGGTCGCCGGTGCCGAGGATGGTCTCGTCGAAGCCGTCACGGGCGAGGCGGATGCACGATTCCGACCCGACGACCCCACGCTGGTTGGCGACGAAGCAGGCGCCGCCGGCGTGCGCGGCATCGGTTTGCGTGTCGAGGATCTGCGCCTGCGCCGCGGCGCGCATATGGATCTGATTGACCGACAGCGCCAGGCTGACGTCGATGGTGTCGGTGATGCCGTAGGCGGCGGTCATGAAGAACAGGTCGTAGGCCAAGGAGAAGTTCAGCTGCGTCTGCAGCACGTCGTCCGCGGTGCGCGTTTGGTCGTCCGGCGGCAGCTGGGCTCGAAAGCCGGCCGACAGCGCCGGCTGCGACGATTGCAGATGACTGAGCTGATCCCCTTCGAGGGTGTTGAAGTTGACGCGCGTGTACGAGAAGCTCAGTGTTCCGGTGTGCCGGCCCAACGTCTGGGCGCGCTCGGCCAACACTGAGCCGAGGCTCTGGCGCTGCCGCACGAAGGTATCGACGTCCGGGTCCCAAGCGAACTGGAAGGCCCCGCTGGCCGACGGCACCGGTGCTTGCGAGCGTGCCGCCACCAACGCAGCCGACAACCCGCTCAAACGGTCCGCGATCACCACGCGCTGCGTCTCGGTCGGGTCGAGCGTGCTGACCCGCGAGGTGAGCGAGGTCACCAGGGTGCCGCCGAAGAGGTTCGGCAGCTTACGATCGAGGGACTCGCCGCGCGCGACGGCGGCGCCGGCGAGCAGCACCGCGGTGCTGCAGGCGCCCAGCCACCGGCGCGACGGCACCGCCCACCTCATCGCCCACCCGCAATGCGCCACTTGCCGTTGTCGCGCACCAGGACCTTGGTCAAGCGCACCTCGACCTGGGTCGGCTTGCCGCTTTCGCGATCGACGAAACGGTCGCGGCGCGTATACGACACCGCCACCTCGTGCTCGCGCGGCTCGATGCTGACATCGGTGACTTCCACCACGAGACCGTTCGCATTGTCCAGGTACACGCGCAAGGCGTTGCGCTGTCGCTCGGAGAACGAGACGTACAGGTTGGCCAGTCGCTCGAGGTCCTTCTGCTCGTGGGCGCGGCGATACTCCTCGAGGAAGGCGCGCACCTCGGCTTCAACGTCGGGCCGCGGTTCTGCGGCGTAGGCAACGGGCAGCAGGCGGGCGGCGTAACGCCACAGCCAGGCGTCCAACGCGGAGTGTGGCTCACCGGCGGCCGAAGGTGACGCCGTTGGACGCGTCGCGGCACCTTCATCCACGACCCCTTCGGCTTGCAGCAGCAGGCGATAGGCGTCGACGCTGGTGTTGGTCCGATCCTGGATCGATTGGCCTTCTTGCACCGACAGCTCCACCGGCAGGCGCCGCAGCATGCTGAGCACCAGCTTCTTCTGCAGGTCGAAGAACTCGTTGAGATTGCCCTGGACGCTGTCCGAGCCCTCCTGCACCCCGGTGGCCGCGTCGATGATCTCGGCATCGATGCGAATGGTGTCGCCCACGACATGGTAGGAGCCGCTGAGCAGGGTACGGATGCCGAGGCGCTGCGCGATGGCGAGGTGATCGGAACGGCCCGCCTGCGCGGTGCGGTCGATCAGATCGGGAGAGTACACGCGCAGCGCCCGCACCTTGCTGAGCTCGGTGTTGAGCGCGACGCGCACCGCCTTGCCGATCCAGGCGTTCTGCGGGTCGGACCGCAGGTCGCGGAACTCCATGACCCCGATGGTGTTCGCCACGGCGGGGTTGAGGGTCGGTGGCGCGGAGGGCTGCCGCGGCAGCGGCGGCCCTCCGCCGGGGGGCGTACGCGCGTTTCGCTGTACCGCGGCGAGGACCAAATCCGTGCCTTCGATCTTGCTGTACGGGTGCTGCGCCCCGTCGGTCAGGCGCGGCACTTCGCGCGCCACGTATCCAAACAGGTCGGAGACCGACACCACACCGTCCCCGTCAGAGTCCGCCGCGCCGTCCAGGCCCTCGAGGAGCGCATAGGTCAGCGCCCCGTGCCGCAGCTCCGGCTTTTCGTTCGAGTCCTCGCCGGGCTTGGCCGCGGCGAGCAGGAAGAAGCCTTCGCCGGCCGACATGTGGCCGCCGATGTCGTCCGCCGCGACGAGGTCGGGGGTGGACAGCCGCAGCGCCCCGGCATGGCAGGTATCGAGGATGACCACGACGGCGCGGGCAGTGCGGCGCACGACGCGGACCATCTCGTCGAAGTCGGACATGCGCAGGCCGGCAGTCAAGAGATTGCCGGCGGTGGCCGGGGACGGCAGGAAGTAATAGCTGCCCGAGGCGCGATCTTGCACGCCGTGGCCGGCGACGAAGATCACGACCACATCGTCCGGTCCGGCTTGGGCCAAGAAGCGGTTCAGCGTGCGCAGAATGGTCTCGCGAGTCGCTTCCTCGTTGGTGAGCAGCTCGGTCTTCACTTCCCGGTAGAGCGGTCCGTTGGACTGGCGCTGCAGCGCCCCGACCACAGCGCGGGCGTCGGTGTCGGCGAACTGGAGATTCAGACTGGCATCCTGGTATTGGCTGACGCCCACCCCCAGCACCCACAGGACCGGCGTGTCGCCGCTTGCCGTCGTGGCGACGTACTGGCTCGACGCAATTTGGCGTGTCGGTGCATCCACGCGGCCGGGAGAATGAATCGTCCAGGCCACCAAGATTCCGAGCGCGGTGCATCCACCGACCGTCAACAATCGTCCACCCGCCGTCATACGGTTGCAGCCGGCGGTATTCTCCCATTGCCACTGCAGGTTGCAACCGCACTTCGTCCGAGGAGGGATGCGCCGGGGCGGCGAAATGTGGCGGTCGAGAGAGCTGCAGTTGCTCAATCGGGGCGAGCGATGCAATAAACCGTGGGCTCGCTGCATCCCTGCTGGTTGACGAGATGGACGCGCGTGATCAGTTGGGGGTGGGAGCGAGCACGAGAGGCGAGCGTGGACCAGCCGGCCGAGGCGCGAGAAACTCTGGAGCTCATCCGCAGCTGCCTCGACGGCGACCCGCACGCCACCCGCCGGTTCCAGCAGACCTACGGCGAGCTGATCTACGGCTACCCCCTGCGCGTGTATCGCACGCCGGCCGACGAAGCCGGCGATTTCTATGTGTTTGCCTTCGATGGCGGGCGCATCTTTCGCCGCCTGCGAACCTTCGAGGGCCGAGCGCCGCTGCGTGCGTATCTCCTCGGATTCGTCCTCGACGATCTGGTGCTCGAATGGAAACGCGGTCAACGCGAGATCGATATGGTGTCGATGGAAACCATGGGAGACTTTGCGAACGCCGATAGCGCTACCGACCGGCTGACGAACGCGTCAGGCGACAGCGGCGGAGAGTCGCTGCCGCTCAGCGAGCTGCTCGGAGACGTCGAACCGTCCAAGGCCGTCGTCATGAAGTTGCTGTACATCGAGGATTGCGAGCTGACGGCGGACGAGCTGCGGCACGTGGCCGAGACCTCGGGGCGGAGCATGCCAGACGTCCTGGAGGCGATCGACAGCCTTCGCACCTCCGTGCGCGATCGCGAGGCCAGCCTGAAACGCGACGAGGACACGCTCGACGCGGTGCAGGCGTGGATTCAGCTGTACGAGCGGCGCGTGCAGCGCATTGCCGCCGATCTCGGCGAGCTCCCGCCAGGCGGCTCGGCGATCGCCCGCTTGCAGGCCGAACGCCACGAGCTGGAGCGCAAGATCGAACGTCGCCGGCAGCAGCGGGCCAAGTTGCTGGAGCGCACACGGCGCCGCAAGGTGACCGCGCCCTACAAGGAAGTGGCGGCCATTCTGAACACCACCGTCGGCAACGTCGGCTCGCAGATCGCTCGACTGCGGCAAGAACTGGCTGCCAAGACCGGCACACGGCTACGGGGGACGGGAGACAAGCATGGTTGACCCGACCGCCCGCGGTGATTGCCCGAGCGATGAGTGGCTCGTTGCCTTCTTGACCGGCGGGCTCAACGTCGCCGAACGGCAACAGGTCGACCGCCACCTACAGCGCTGCGATCAATGCGTTGAGAGTCTGATGATTGCTCACCGGCGTCTGCGGATTGCCTCCGAGGTGCCGGCACCCATTCCGGCTGGAGTGCGGCAACGCACCGAGCCGGCCCCGACCGGACGCACGGCACCGTCGCCCCCCGCGGTGCGGCGTCCGGCCGGGGTATCCCGACTGCTCGGCTGGCTGGCGAGCGGGCGCCGCCTGCCAGTGCTGGTGCCGATTGCGGTGGCCGCCGGGGCGCTGCTGGTTATCGCCACACAACAGACGTGGGAGCCGCGCCCGCGCGACCGCACCCGTGCGCTGCCCATGAGCCAGACGCTGCGCGTCACCGCCACCGCCGCCGCGGTGCGCCGCCAGCCGACGTTGCGCGCCGATGTGCTGGCGACACTGCACCGCGGCGCCGCAGTGGAGATTCGCGGCGAGGAACGCGACTGGTACCGCATCGCCCTTCCGGGCGGAGCCGAGGGCTGGGTCGACCGTAGTGCGTTCGAGTGAAAACCGCTACTAAGTGGCGGGGCATGACGGCGGCGTGCGACACGACACCATTCGACGCGAGGCGACACATCGGCCGGCTGGTTTGCGTGCTGTCCCTGCTGGCACTGCATCCGGCTCAGGCGCAACCGTTGCTCCAGTGTGGCGTGCCGCTGGCGCGCAACCTGACGACGACCGACGTGCATACCTACCGCGTCGATCAGCCCGATGACCAAGTGCTGGTCGACGTGGTCGACACCTCCGGCAAGCTGGGGCTGCTCAAGCTGGCGTACGGTGACGACTCCGAAACGGCGACCTGCAGCGGCACCCTGGAGTTGGAGGGGCCGGAGGCCACGATTGCCGTTTCCGACTGCATCCCCGGAGGATACGTGACCGGCGCATACACGCTGGCGCTCAACGTGGTTTCGGACAGCAGCGGCAATTGCGGCGCGCCGCTAGCCTGCGGGATTGCACAGGTGGGAACGATCGAGGTTCTGGGGCAGGTCAATGCCTACACGTTCCCGGTCGGGGATCACGCCGAGACCGTGACCCTCACGCGAAGCCCCCCGCGCGGGAGCGCGCGACGCCTGCGGATGCGGGTATTTGATCCGGAGGGCTCGCCGGTCGACGGCGGCGACTCGTGCGACGCCTCGGTGCAAATCCGGGCGCGCGAGAGCGGTCTCTACACCGTGCTGGTCAGTGCCTGCGACTCGCCGGTGACGGGCGACTACAGCCTCACGTGGCGGCCACCGGTGTGCCCGGTGTTGGTCGAGATCGGGTCGGCTACCGGCACCCAGGGCCGCTCGGTCACCGTTGGTGTGCTGCTGCATTCGATGGGTCAGGGTGTTGGCGGGGTGTTGAGCGACATCGCGTTCGGGGACGACGCGCCGATCGCGGCGCGCGACGACGGCAGCCCAGATTGCACGCTGAGCACGCAGCTCGACGCCGACGCGGCCTTCTCTTTCGAGCCCGTCGGGTGCACGCCGGGCGTCGACTGCGACGGGGTCTCGGCGTTCGTCATGGCGGCCGAAGACGAGAAGTTGCCCGACGGTGTCGACCTCTTCACGTGCGATGTGGCATTGTCCGCCGACGCCCAGCTGTCGCGCTACGACCTCGTGTGCGCGCATGCGGAGGCCGATGACGTGTCCGGCGATCTCCTGGCAACCACGTGCACCAACGGCGTGATCATCGTCAAGCCGGGTTCCGGGTGCGACGGCGACTGCAACGACGACGGGCAGGTGACCGTCGTCGAACTGCTCCACGGCGTGCAAATTGCGCTCGGACACGCCACCGTCGAGGGCTGCCACAACGTCGACCGCAACGGCGACGCTGTGGTGCGAGTCGACGAGTTGTTGGCGGCGGTCAACCAAGCCGGTCAGGTGTGCAGCGCAAGCGCGTCTCGCGAACCGAGTCCGCCGCCGAGTTGAGGCGCGGTTCTCCGTGTGCGTGGCAACAAAACGTGCCGCGGCTGCATCCTTCTGCGTGTACGAAGGAGGATGCTGCATGTCTGAGATCAATCGCCCGCGCTGGAGTGCCCCCGGCGTTGCGCTTCCCGATCCCGCGGCCGCCCGCAGAGTGCCGATGACCGCGCTGGGACGGCTCGGGTTGGTGCTGGTCCTCCTCGGCTTGCTGTTGCTGGCGATCACCCCGATGGTGACACCGGCAGCGGGCGCCAGCCCGCCCGACGTCCGGGTGCGCCTGCCCGAGGCATCATGATGGGGGGCGGTGCGACCGCCATTCCGGCGGCGCGGGTCACGGCGCTGGCCGCGCCATCGTGGCGTTTCGTCGAGGACGTCGCGGGTGTTTTGTGCATCGCCCCGCCGTGCTATGCGGGCGGACGGTCGACCAGGATGGTTGAAGGTATCACCATGCGAGATGCCGAGCTCGGCGACGAGTTCGCCCGCGAAACCGGGCAGCTGACGACGGAGCGCTGGCGGATCGGTCTGACGATCTACCTGGTGTTTGCGGCGTTGGGTGAGCTCGTCGAGTGGCGCATGTACCCGGGGCGCGGGCGCTTGCTGCTGATCGCGCTCTGCGCGCAGGTGCTGGTCGTCGCGGCGGGGTGGCTGGCGCTGTCGCGCGAGACCACCCATCCGCGCACGGCGTGGATCGTGCTGTGCGCCGACACCAGCATTTGTCTGATCATTGCCGTATACAACGCCGCGGTGCATGGCGACTTGCTCTACGTCCTGCTGAGCTATCTCGCCTTCATGACCGTGTCGTCGATGTTCATCCCGTGGGGCATGCGCTTCCAGCTCGCCATGAATGCCGCGGTGATTGTGGCGTATCTGTGGGCGTTGATCGGCGGCGCCAGGGTTGGGCCGGTGCCCGCCTACGATTTCATCGCCGTGGCCGCCAACACGGTCTTGTCGGCGCTCGGCGCGCACTACATCGACCAGTACCGCCGCCAGCTGTATGCCAAGGCGGGGGCGTTGCGCGAGGTGAATCAGCGTTTGCGGCGCGCCAGCGAGGCGCGCACGACGTTGCTCAGCGGCTTGTCGCACGACATGCGCACGCCGGTGTCCGTCGTCACCGGCTACGCGGAGATCCTCGGCGCCAATCAACATCTGCCCGAGGAGCTGCGACAGCCGGTCCGCAGCATCGAGCGCGAAGCGCTCGAGCTGCTGTCGTTGGTGGACAGCGTGCTCGACCTGGCGCGTCTCGAAGGCGGTTACCTGCCCTTTCAGCGCTCGACCTTTCGACTGTGCGACGCCCTCGATCCGCTGCGCGAGACAACCACCGACCAGCTGCGGGACCGCAAGGTGCGATTGCGCTGGGATGTCCCCGAGGAGTTCACCCTGGACAGCGACGCCGGCAAGGTGCACGAGATCGCGCGCAACCTGCTGTCGAACGCCGTCAAGTTCACCAGCGCCGGAGAGATCACCGTCACGGCCGCGTCGGCCGACGGTGGCCTGCACATTGTCGTGAGCGACACCGGCGCGGGCATCGCTCCGGAGCATCTGGAGCTCATCTTCGAAGCGTTCCACCATATCGACCCGGAGAGCGGCCCGCATCAACCGGGCTCGGGCTTCGGTTTGTACATGGTGAAGCTGCTCGTCGATCTGCTGGGCGGGCGCATCGACGTGGAGAGCGCCCCGGGAGTGGGCAGCCGGTTCCGCGTCTGGCTGCCGCCGTGCCCGCCGCACGCCGTCGCCCAGTCGGCTTGATTGACTCCGCCGCGGCGTCGTGCCGTAAACGACGGCATGAGCCTACAGCGTCGCGGCGGCGCGCCGCGTCCCACCGAAGTGCGTCATCAACGCGATGAGCGCCGCGTGCGGATCACTTGGAGCGACCAGCACGTCAGCGAGTATGCGTACGAGTACCTGCGCGGCTGGTGCCCGTGCGCCGGCTGCCAAGGGCACGGCAACACGGTGTGCTTCATCCACGTCGCGAACCCGCAGCTCGGTACGATTCAGGTGGTCGGCAACTATGCGCTGAGCTTCGGCTGGGCCGACGGGCACGACACCGGCATCTACTCGTACACCTACCTGCGCGAGAAGTGTCCGTGCCCGTCGTGCGCGGTGCCGCGTGCCCCCGGCGGCGGGGACGTGTGATCTTCCGAGCCGTCGCTAGAGCCTACGATACCTTTCCTGTTGCCGCCGCCAGCGCCGCGCCGTTGCGGAAGATATTGCGGGCAATGAAGCTCGGCTCGGCGTCGGCACGCGCACCCAGCAGAGCACTCTTCAGCTGCAGCGCCTCGTCGCGCCGACTGCTGTCGCCGTCGATGACGAAATCGACCAGGTGCAGGGCCAGCTGCACGTCGCCGGCCGCCTGCAGCGCCCGCGCCCGCTGCAACAGTGCCCCCGCTTCGACGAGCCCGACGACCTCCCGGGCAATCGCCGCGGTGCGCGCCGGAAACAGGTGCGACGGGTTGCCGTCGTACCAGCCTCCGTAACGGCGCAAGATGCCGTGGACGACGAATGTCGGGCAGCCGTAGATCGGCCGCAGGTACGGCTTGTCGGCGAGCGCGGGCGGCAGGGCGCTCACCTCGGCGAGGATCTGTTCCGCCCACATGCCGGCGTTGAGACGGCGCACCACCTCGTCATGCAGCCAGCGCAGCGCCGCGGCGGTGTCGAGACACGCCGCCCGCACGCGCTCGGCGCCGAGGATCGCCGGACCGTGGCCGGGTGAGAGCGCCACCGGTTCCAGCGCCGCCATCGCCGCCAAGGCGGCGGCCCATTCGACTTCGTAGCGCTGCACCTTGAACGGGTTGCCGATGTTCGGGCACGACCAGAGAAACAGGTCGCCGGTGCACACCGTGCGGCGCTCGGGGATCCACACCCATGTGGCGTCGTCGGTCTCGCCCATGGCGTGATGCAGGTGGAGCGTCAGATCGCCGCAACGCAGCATCATCGTGTCACGATACAAGACGTCGGGGTAGAAGAACTGCTCGCGCACCACCACCTTGGCCTGCGCTGGCAGGGCAAACTGGATCCGGTTGATGTGATCGTGCTGCCCGCCGAGCTCGAGGTAGCGGTCGAAACGCGATGGGACCAGTTCCTGGGCGACGATGCGCGGGCGCGGGTGACCGCGCCGTTCGGCGTCCTCGAGCAGCGCCCAGACGCCGAAGGCGTGATCGAAGTGGCCGTGGGTGTAGATGACGTAGCGGATCGGCTTCTCCGAGAGGCTGCGGACTTGCTCGAGCAGGCGTGTCCCCATCGGCCGCACGCAGGCGTCGACGATGACCAGGCCGTCGGCGGTCTCGATGCACGTCGAGTTGCCGAACGCAGCGATCAGATGGATGCCGTCGGCGACGCGCTCGGGCGCGTCGCGCAGGTAGTACAGCCCCTCCATTGCCGGTGTGTCGTCTGCCATGGTCCCTCCGTCAACTGCGCGCTCCGCCGAGACGCGACCCTGTGGCCTCATACCGCGCCGCGCCGGGGCGGCGCAACGCCCGCCGCGTGGCAGGCTTTGCCACGTGCACTCGACCTGCTATGAAGGCCGGACATTTCGAACGCTGGAGGTTGTGACCATGGCGGGTATCGTGTGGGCTGCAATGCTGGCAGTGGCGCTGGTCGCGGGAACCGCGCGCGCAGAAGGGAAGAATCCGATGCTGCTGATTTCGACGTCGCTGGGCGACATCAAGGTCGAGCTGAACGAGGAGAAGGCGCCGATCACCGTGAAGAACTTTCTCGCCTACGTGAACGACAAGTTCTACGACGGCACGGTCTTCCATCGCGTCATCCCGAACTTCATGATTCAGGGCGGCGGCATGGACAAGGACCTGAAGGAGAAGGGCACCAAGGCGCCGATCAAGAACGAGGCCGGCAACGGCTTGAAGAACGACGCCGGCACCATCGCCATGGCCCGCACGGGCGTGGTCGACAGCGCCACCGCGCAGTTCTTCATCAACGTGAAGGACAACGCCTTCCTCAACCATCGCGACGAGACGCCAGCGGGCTTCGGCTACGCCGTGTTCGGCAAGGTGGTCGACGGCATGGACGTGGTCCACAAGATCGAACACGTCACCACGACGACCAAGGGAATGTATCAGGACGTTCCCGCCGATGCGGTGGTTATCAAGTCGGTGACCGTGGTGAAGTGACGCCTGCCGCGCAGCGGACACCGTGACGCCGCGGGCGTATCGTCGCGCCGCATGAGCGCCGCCACGCGCCGGGACGCCGCCGTCATCTTCGATCTGGACGGCGTGCTCATCGACTCCGAGGGGTTGCAGTACAAGGCCTACTCGGAGGTGCTGGCGCGCTTCGGGGTGCAGGTCTCCGCGACCGAATACGCGGCGCACTGGATCGCCGCGGGGCGCGGCCCCGAGTATGCCGTCGAGCGCTTTGCGCTGCCGGTGCAGCCGGAAGAGCTGCGCGCGCTGAAGCATCCCGTCTATCACGCGATCCTGCGGCGCGAGGTGCGGCTGATGGCCGGCGCGGTGGAGGCCTTGGCGCGGCTGCATCCGTACTGCGCGCTGGCGTTGGCCACCAACTCGAACCGCGATGACGTCGGGTTCGTGATGGCGCATCTCGATCTGCGTCGCTTCTTCACCGCGGTGGTGACGCGCGAGGACTATACGCGCGCCAAGCCCGAGCCCGACGCGTATCTCGCCGCGGCGGCGCGGTTGCATGCCGCGCCGCAGGCGTGCGTGGTGGTCGAGGATGCCTACCGCGGGGTGCTGGCGGCGGCACGCGCCGGTGCCACGGTGGTGGCGGTGCCGAACAGCTTCACGCGCGGCAACGACTTCTCGTTGGCCGCGCAGGTGCTCGACGGGTTGGATGGATTGACGGTGGAGCTGATCGAGCAACTGCAGCGGCGCCGCGGTTGATCCGGCGCCTACTTTTTCTTCTTCACTTTCGCTGCGGGCTTCTCCGCCTGTGCCTGCGGCTCGGCCCCCGGGGTCGCGTCAGTCTGCTGCAACCGTTTCAAGTTGGTTTGGAACAGCGCGTTGTCGGGCTCGATCTCCAAGGCCTTCTTGAGCGCGGCGATCGCGCCGGGGCGGTCGTTCATCAGGAAGGCGACGTTGGCGCGGTATTGGTAGAGCAGCGCGTAGCGCGGCGCCAGGTGCTGCGCCTCGTCGAGCTCCTTCATCGCGGTCTGGTAGTCGCCGCGGCGCGCCGCCTGACTGGCGAGGTCGGCCTTGGCCGCCGCCTGCTTCTCGGCATCCGTCTTCGGCTCGTTGACGGCGGCGGATCCGGTGAGACGCGTCAACGCCTGCTTGGACGGCTCGTACTGCGGGTTGTAGCGGATGGCGCTGGCGTACTCCTTGATCGCCGCGTCCCGTTTGCCCTGCTTTTCGTAGATCACGCCGCGGTTGTGGTACGACTCGGGATTGAGCGGTTCGAGCTGCACCGCGGCATTCAGCTGCTGCAGCGCCTCGTCGTAGCGCCCCAGCGCGCCGAGCGCGCCGCCCAGGCTGGCGCGCAGCGCGCCATCGTTCGGGTTTTGTTTGACCAGCTCCTCATAGGCCTTGGCCGCCTCGGCAAAGTGGCCGTTTTGGAACTGCACGGCGGCGAGGTTGCGGTCACCCTTGGGGGACTCGGTGTCCAGGTAGCCGAGGTTTCGCAGGTGTTCCAGGACGGCCGGATCGACCGCTTTGTCCTTGGCTCCTGCGGCCACGTTGGCAACCTCGACGCGCTGGCCGGTCTCGTAGCTCAACATCGTTCGTGGCTCGGGCTTGATGTCGAGGGCTTCAGCGAGCACGCGGCCGGGCATGTCGCGCGCCGGCGACAAACCGGCCAGCGTGAGTAGCGTCGGGGTGATGTCGAGGATCGAGGGCTGTTCGATGCGGCTGTGCGACTTCACCCGGTTGCCGTACATGTACAGAATGCCTTCGAGCCGGTGGTAACGTTCGCTGACGCGCCGCATGTCACGCGTCTTGCTCGGGTCCTCCTGCAGAACGCCGAGCTCGAAGCCATGGTCGGAGAGCACGACGAGCGTGGTCTTGTCGTCGATGGCCTTCACGTACTCGCCGAGCATCTGGTCGGCGAACTGATACATCTGCTCGACGGCTTGCCCGTAGCGCGCCTGCTGCTGCGCCAACTCCCCCGCCAGGTTCTGCGCCCGGAAGAGATGGCCGAAGAGATGGGCCGTCGAGTCGGTGCCTTCGATGTACACCATCATCAGGTCAGGCGGACCTTCCTTCCAGAGATGCAGGCCGATGGCTCCGTACGACTCTGCGGTGGCCAGCGCCCACTTGAAGTGACTGAGGTCGTCGTTGAAATCGAAGGGACGGGCGATGTCCTCCGGGGTGACGTGCACGAAGGGTGCGAGGTCATTCATCTTCAGATCGCCGGGGCGGCGGATCATCGGCTTGAGACTGTCGAGCAGCGTCGGCGGATAGGTGACGCCGGTCGAGTCGGGAGCGCCGGTGGCGCCATCGCTGAAGAGGAAGTGGTAACAGGTGTGGTCGCTGACCATGGCGCCGTTCACCGTCTCCGCCGGCCACGTCGCCCAATAGCCGACGACGTCCACCTTCTTGCCGGCTTCGGAGAACATGTTCCAGACGGCTTTCACCTTGCGCATCTGGCTGGTCACCGGGAGCTGCTCGCCGGTCTTCTCGTTGAGCGCCACGAAGTGACCGATGTGATGTTCCTCGGGCGTCTTGCCGGTGGCGATGGTCGTCCACACGACCGGGCTGAGCAGCGGCTTGGCGCTCACCAGTCGGCCGTAGGCGCCCTCCTGTCGGATCTTTGCGAAGTTCGGCATCTTGCCCTCGGACATCAGGAGGTCCAGGGCTTGCGGGTCCATGCCGTCGAAGCCGAGCACCACGATGCGTCCGGGAGTGGGCTTCGAGGTACAACCGGAGACGGCAAGCAGCGCGAGGCTGACGAGGAGAATGTAGGTGGTCCGCATGTGTTCCGCTACGCTGAAGCAGCCGGCCGAGTCAAGCTGGGTGCCGATCCGGCGGATCTACTGCTCGCGGCGCTTGGCTTCGTCCCAGAGTGCATTCATCTCCTGTACGGAGGTGGCATGCAGGTCCTGACGGCGCTCGGCGAGACGGTCCTCGATGTAACGGAAGCGTCGGATGAAGCGGTCATTGGCGCGGTGCAGTGCATCTTCGGCCTGCACCGCGAGGTGTCGTCCCAGCGAGGTGAGCGCGAAGAGCAGGTCACCGAGCTCGGCTTCGACCTCGGTCCGGCTGCCGAGCTCCACCGCGGCTTGCAGCTCCGACAGCTCTTCCTGCACCTTGTCGAGCACGTCACGGGCGCGTTCCCAATCGAACCCGACGCGCGACGCCTTCTCGGAGAGGCGATGTGCGCGCAGCAGCGCCGGCATGGCACGGGGCACGCCGGCGACCGTCGACCGGTCATCGCGATCCTTACGTTCCTCGGCTTTGATGCGCGCCCAGTTGCGCAACACCTCGGCGGAACCGTCGACGGCGGTATCGCCGAACACGTGCGGATGGCGGCGGATCATCTTCTCGGTGATGCCGCGCACCACATCGTCGATGGTGAACAAGCCTTCCTCACGTGCCATCTCGGCATGAAAGACCACCTGCAACAGCAGGTCGCCGAGCTCGCAGCGCAAATCGTCGATGTTGTTGTCCTCGATGGCCTCGGCGACCTCGTAGGCTTCCTCGATGAGGTATGGCTTGATGGACTCGCGGGTCTGCTCGCGGTCCCACGGGCAGCCGCCGGGGGCGCGCAGTCGTTCCATGATGCGGACCAACTCGGCGAACGCTTCGGCGGCATCCATGCGCCTCCTCGCTAGCGCAGGCATTCCGGGGAGTCAACGCGCCACGCCGCCGCTCCCCTTGCGAGCCGTATGCGCACTCGGTAGCGTGCACCCATGGCTCGTGTGGTGATGTATACGACGCAGTTCTGCCCGTTCTGTGTGCGCGCCAAAGCGTTGCTGACGCACAAGGGCGTGCCGTTCGAAGAGATCGACGTCGGCGGTGACGATGCGCTGCGTGAGAAGGTGGTCGAAGCCTCCGGCCGGCGTACGGTGCCGCAGATCTTCATCAACGACCAACCCATCGGTGGGTTCGAGGAGCTCCGCGCGCTCGACGCGCAGGGCGAGCTGGATCGGCTGCTCGCCGCCTGACGCTCAGACCGACACCGCGGGCACGACGTCGATCGGGTCAACCGGTTCGTCACGATCCTGCCGTGGCGGATAGGCGAACTCCTCGATGCTGGTGTCGCCCAGCGCCACCTCGACCAGCGCCGGAATGTCGAGGCTGCGTTCGGCGTCCTCCGCTTCCGCGAGGGTCATGCGCGTTGCGGGGTGCCGGGGCACGAAGAGTTGACAGCAGTCTTCGTCCGGCTGAACGGAGATTTCGTAGGTGCCAATCTGTTCCGCTTGGGCGGTGATCTCCGCTTTGTCCATCCCCACCAGCGGTCGCAGCAGCGGCAACGTGGTGGCCGCCTCGGTCACCACCAGGTTCGCCAGCGTCTGTGACGCCACTTGGCCCAGGCTCTCGCCACTGACCAGGGCGGGTGCGTCGGCCGCCGCGGCGATGGCGGTGGCGATCCGCATCATCATCCGGCGATAGAGCACGACCCGAAACGGGCGCGGCACCTGGGCGACGATCTGTCGTTGGATTTCTCCGAAGGCCACCAGGTGGAGGCGCGAGCGCAGCTGATAGCGCGTCAGCAAGCGCGTCAGCTCGACGACCTTGTCGCGGCTGCTGCGATCTTGGTAGGGGGCGCCGTGAAAATGCACGAACTCGACGTGGCAGCCGCGGCGCATCATGCGATACGCGGCCACGGGAGAGTCGATGCCGCCGGAGATCAACGCCACCACGCTGCCGCTGGAACCGACCGGCAGCCCGCCGGCCCCGGGCAGTCGCTCGACGGCGACGAAGGCCTCACGCGGCAAGACCTCGATGCTGATGGTCAGCTCCGGGTGCTCGAGGTCGACGCGCACGCTGCGCTGCGCCTGCACGGCGCTGCCGACGAGGCGGCTGATCTCCGGCGACGGCAACGGGAAGCCCTTGTCGGCGCGCTTGGTGAGCACGGCGAAGCTCGCGAAGGAATGTCCCTCGATGCTGGCGACGGCGGTGTCGACGATGGCGTCGATGTTGCGCTCGGCGCGCCAGGCCACGGAGTAGTTGGCGACGCCGAACACCCACTGCAGGCGGCGGCGGATCTCCGGCCAGTCGGCGCGCGGCGTCAGGTTGACGACGATGCGGCCCGGCACGGCGCGCACGCGCTTGACGCCGGTGCCGCGCAAGGCGCGGCCGATGTGCGTCATCAGCTGATCGACGAACGCCCGGCGGTTGCCGCGCTTGAGCGCGATCTCGTGGTAGCGCACGACGACGCGGTTCATCGCCCGCGGCGCGCCGGCCGCAGCGTCGGCGCCGGTCATGACGCCTTCGGCGGCGAGTACTCCATGGTGATCTGTCCCTTGTTGTCGACGAACTGCGAGCGGCTGATCACCACGCGCAGGCCATGCAGCTTCGCCGGCCCCTGGCTCGTGAAGTCGAACGTGTAGGTGACGTACTGGGAGTCCTCACCGGTGACCTGCGCGGCGACGGCGAACTGTTTCGCGAAGTGGTCGCTCGCCGCTTTGAGCTGGTCGGGGGCGATCATGAAGATGCCGATCCGCTTGTCGCCACCGCGTTCGAGCACGATGGCGTCGACGCTCAGCTTCTTGTTGAGCGTCGCGGCGGGAAACTGTGCGATGCCGAGCGACGCCGGGTCGAAGACGCGCGCCAGCCACTGCGCCGGCGACTCTTGCGCAGCGGCTAAGGAGACCGTTGCGACCCACACTGCACTGATGATCATCAATCGCGAGACGCGTCGACGCATGCTCAGGCCCTCTGAATGAGCTCGATGCGGTATCCGTTCGGGTCTTCGACGAAGGCAATCACGGTGCTGCCGTGCTGCATCGGTCCCGGCGGACGCACCACGTTCACGCCGGCCGCCTGCAGGCGGTCGCACGCCGCGTAGATGTCCGGCACCCCGATGGCGAGGTGGCCGAAGCCGTTGCCGACGTCGTACTGATGGGTGTCCCAGTTGTAGGTCAGCTCGATGACGCTGTGCGTGGCTTCGTCGCCGTACCCGACGAACGCCAACGTGAAGCGTCCACCCGGGAAGTCGTGCTTGCGCAGCAGGCGCATGCCGAGTCGATCGCAGTAGAAGCGCAGCGATTCGTCCAGGTCGTTGACACGGATCATGGTGTGCAGCAGCTGCATTGAACCTCCGGCGATCGCCTCGGGTGGTTTTCTAGCCCAGGACGGTCGTGTGTCAACTCGCGACGGCGTCGCTAGCCGCTCAGCTGTTGCAGGAGTTGGCGCTCGAATCCGGCGAAGTCGCCCGGATAGACGGCGGCAAACGCCTCCTGCATGGTGTGGGTACGCCCGAGGGCGGCGAGCAGCGTCGGCAGTTTGCGGGTGCCGTAGCGATCAATCAAGGCGCGCACCGCCAAGTAGCTCTCGGCGTAGGCCAGCTCGGCGCGCGTGGCTGGCAAACGGGTGAACGAGCCGGCGAGCTGGGAGAGAGAGAAGAGCTCCTGGTCGGCGATCTTGGCCTCGGCCCAGGCGGCGCGCTCGCCGTCGGCGTCTTCCTCCGCCCATACGGCGAGGCCTTCGTTGAGCCACACCGGGCACGCGGAGCCGCTCAGTCGTGCGATGACGCTGTGCGCGTACTCGTGGCGCACCAGGCGGCTGAAGCTGCCGTCATCGGCGGTGAGACCGCGAACCGGAATCTTGATGCGGCCGTCGAACGCGGCGCCGGCCCAATCCGGCGTCTGGGTCACGGCGTGAAAATCCTGCTGCGTGTACAGCACCACCGCGGTCGGCTCGTCGGGATAGGAGCCGAGCTTGCGGCCGACGCTGTCGTAGGCGTCCTCCAGGGTGGCGAGCACGAGCCGGACGGCGCTGCGCTCCTCGTCGTCGGCGAAGCTGACGCGGAAGTGGCGGCTCTCGAGCTGCACGAAGTCCCATTCGGCGTCGACCTCGCGTCCGAGCTGCTGCATCAGGGTGTCGATCTCGGGGCCGCTGGCGCCGGCTTCCTTGGCGCGCTGCAGCAGATCGAGTGCCTGCGGTCGCTTGTCTTCCTTCAGGTAGATCTGGGCGCGCGCCAGTAGCGCGTTGCGGTCGTGCGACTCCAACTCGAGCGCATGGTCGAGCGCGTCGCCGGCGCGCCCGTAGTCGGCTTGGCGCAGGTAGGTGACGCCGAGCGCGCTGAGCACCTCGCTGCGGTCACCGAGCCCCGCCGCATGCTCCAGGTGTCGACTGGCGTCGTCGAGCTGGCCGGCGGAGAGCTCGGCGATCCCCCAGTTCAGCAGCACGGTCTGGAGATTGCGTGTCAACGTCGGGTCGCCGGGGGCGAGCTGGAGCGCTTGCTCGAGGCGGCCCACGGCGTCGCTGAACTGTTGGACGCTGGCAAGCTGGACGGCCTCGGTGTTGAAGCGCACTGCCGGATCCGGTTCGGGAGCGGTGTGCTCTTCCGGCGCCGCGGCGGGTTGCGCGTATCGCGGCCGCGGCACGGGGGGCTGCCTGGGCGGGGCGTGCTGCCACAGAGAAACGGCGGCACCCAGGGCGACGACCAGGAGCAAGGTCAGTGGCCGCGTCCCCGGGTCGCGGCGCGGACGCTGCTCGGCGGCGGCCAGCAAGCGGTCCCCCACCAGCTCCGAGCCGGCGGCAATCAGCGCCACCTGTGCGCCCAAGGTTTCCAACTCGCGGCGCAGCTGCTGCGCGTCGTCGCCGCGCAGGGCGGTAAACAGGCGCTGCGGAAATGCGGTGTCGGGGGCGAGATGCAGCGGGCCGGAGCGCGCCGCTGGCAGGTGGTCGAGATACTCCAGCACCCGTGCCCGCGCCAGATCGTTGCGGAAGCCGAAGACCACGACGTCGAAGATGCCGCCGTCAGCCATACCGCACCAAATCTAGCACAAGTGGCGGGCGGCGGCGCTAGACCGGCCGCGGCGCGGGCCGGGAGCCGACAACGTCACCGGCGCCCGGCTCAATGCACGACCTTGGGCAGGTCGGTGGCGGCCTGGATGGGGCCGAAGCTGGCTTCGTAACGGCTGACGTTTTCCTCCATGGCCTTGAGGATGCGCTTCATGTGCTCGGGGGTGGTAATGACGCGCGCCCGCAGGTTGGCGACCCCTTGGCCCTCCGGCGCGCGTTGCGGCTGGACGAAGAGGAAGTCGAGGATGAACTCTTCCTTGCGGTGGCTGATCATCATGAGATTGGAGTACACCCCCGTCGCGTGGGGAGCATCGATCTGGATCGATATCTGCTGCTGCTGCTCCTTGGGTTCGTCCGCCATGCTGCTGTCCTTTCTGTCGAAGTCAGTGCGGCAGTGCCGCCAACCACCGGCTGCAGGTGTCGATGATCCCCTCCCACACGGCGTGTGGGGCGCGTTGCATCTTCTTGGGGACGTTGAACGAGTGATCGCCACCCTCGACGATGTGCAAGCTCACCGGCGCCGACAAGCGCGCCAGCGTCGGCCGCAGGAGATCCAGCGTGCACAGCGCATCGCGGGTCCCCGCGATGAACAGCATCGGGGCACGGATGCGATCGAGATGGGCGACCCGCAGCTTGTCCGGGGCTCCGGCGGGATGCAGCGGATAGCCGAGGAAGATCAGCCCGTCGACGGCGGCACCCTTGGCGGCGAGATGGGAGGCCATACGCCCGCCGAGCGACTTGCCGCCGATCACCAGCCGTGCGGCGGCGATCCGACGGTCGGCACGCACCGCCTCGATGACCCGCGCATAGCAGGCTTCGAGCACCGGCGCCGGGTCGGGGGCGCGCCGGCCCAGTTCCTTGTATGGGAAGTTGAACTTCACACCGACGTACCCGCGCGCCGCCAGCCCTTCATGGACGGCAGAGAGAAACGCGTTGCGCATATCGTTGCCGGCGCCGTGCGCCAGCACCACCGCGGTCGGCGGTCCGCTTGCGGGGCGGTCGGGATAGGCGACCACGGCCGAGACCGTGCGCCCGTCGCCGATATCGATGCTGCGCGGCTCGCTGGTCATCTCAGTGGGCGGTGGGCCGTCGGTACCGTGTCGAGAGTACCCGGCGCCGGCTGCGGTCTCAGACGGCTGGGGCCGGGCGCAGGATGCGTAACGTGGTGCGCGCGGGGGCGATGCGGCAGTCGCCGTCGAGGCAACCGCCTTCGCGCACGATCAAGCTTTGCGTTTCCACCGTGCCCATCAAGCGGCCGCCGGGGCCGATCTCGACGCGTTCGGCGCCGCGCACCTCGCCACGCACCTCGCCGAGGACCACGAGCTTGAGGGCGCGCACGGTGCCTTCGACCAGCGCGTCCTCGCCGACGACAAGCAGCTCGCTGGCACGCACTTCGCCGCGCAGCTTGCCGTCGATGCGCGTCGGCACGGTGAAGCTCAAGCGCCCGCTCACCTTGGTGTCGGGGCCCAACGAGGGACGCAGCACCGGCACCGGCGCCACCAATCCGCTGGCCGCCGACTCCGTCGGCGCGATGTCGCCACTCGTCCACTCTTGATTGCCGGATCGTGCGCCGGCTTCCATCCCGTCCTTGTTCTTCCAGAACACCGCTCTCCTCCTTCCTCCCCTCACGCAGGGAACACGTGACACGCTACCGCGTGCCGGTTTCCTCCCGCGCCCAAGCGCGGCTCCTCGTGGCGACAGCGGTCCTCGGCGAACGGACAGCGCGGGTGAAAGGCGCAACCGGCCGGCGGGTGGATGGGACTGGGAACGTCGCCGGGCAACAGCATGCGCTCGCGCCGTGCGTGCGGATCGGGAACCGGCACGGCCGAGAGCAGCGCGCGGGTGTAGGGATGCCGCGGGTTGCGGTAGATCTCGACGCTGTCAGCCAGCTCCACGATCTTGCCGAGGTACATGATGGCCACACGGTGACTGATATGCTCGACGACCCGAAGGTCGTGCGCAATGAATACATAGGTCAAACCCATTTCCTCCTGCAAGTCCTGCAGGAGGTTAATGATCTGTGCTTGGATCGAGACGTCGAGCGCCGACACCGGCTCGTCGGCGACGATCAAGCGCGGACGTACCGCCAGGGCGCGGGCAATGCCGATGCGCTGGCGCTGGCCGCCGCTGAACTCGTGCGGGTAGCGCTCGTAGGCGTCGACGCGCAAGCCGACGCGCTCGAGGAGCTCGAGGACGCGCCGCTTCTTCTCCGCGCCACTGGCGAGGCGGTGAATCTCCAGCCCCTCACCGACGATGGTGCCGACGCGCATGCGCGGGTTGAGCGAGCCGTACGGGTCCTGGAAGATGATCTGCATCTCGCGCCGCTTCTGACGCAGCGCCGCGCCGCGCAACGACTGCAGGTTCCGGCCGTCGAACCAGACTTCCCCGCCGGTGGGCTCGAGCAGGCGCAGCAGCAGGCGGCCGAGCGTCGACTTGCCGCACCCCGATTCGCCGACCACGCCGAGGGTCTCGCCGGCTTGCACGCTGAGGTCGATGCCGTCGACGGCGTGTACCACCTGGCGCGGACCGAAGAGGCCGCCACGCACCGGGAAGTGCTTCGTCAGGTTGCGCGTTTCGACGAGGGTGGCCATGGTCGGACTCACCAGCCGGCTTCCGTGGCGCGCACACACGCGGCCCAGTGACCGGGCTGCACCTCATCCAACGAGGGATCGACGGCGGCGCACGGCGCGATCGCCTGGGGGCAGCGGTCGCGGAAGTGGCAGCCGGAGGGCAGCCGCAACAGATCCGGCACCACGCCGGGAATGGCTTCGAGGCGCCGCCGTCTTTCGGCGCCGACTTTGGGAATGGAGCGCAGCAGGCCGCGGGTGTAGGGGTGCAACGGCTGCGCGAAGATGGCGTGCACGGTGGTCTGCTCGACGATCCGGCCGGCGTACATGATGGCGACGTGGTCGGCGCGCTCGGCAACCACGCCGAGGTCATGGGTCACCAGGATCAGCCCCATGCCCAGCCGCTGTTGCAGGCCGGCGAGCAGATCGAGGATCTGGGCTTGGATGGTGACGTCGAGGGCGGTGGTGGGCTCGTCGGCGATCAGCAGTCGCGGATGGCAGGACAGCGCCATGGCGATCATCACCCGCTGCCGCATGCCGCCGCTGAGTTGGTGCGGATACTCGTCGACACGCCGCTCGGGCTCCGGGATCTCCACCAACTCGAGCATCTCGACGGCCTTGGCGCGTGCCGCTTGGCGGCCCAGACCTTGGTGCAGGCGCACGGCCTCGGCGATCTGGTTGCCCACCGTGAACACCGGATTGAGCGAGCTCATGGGCTCCTGAAAGATCATGGCGATGGCGTTGCCGCGGACGCCGCGCATCTCGGCTTCGGTCACTGTCAGCAGGTTGCGCCCGTCGAACACGATCTCACCGCCGACGATGCGGCCCGCCGGCGGCGTCAGGCGCAAGATCGACAACGCGGTCATGGTCTTGCCGCATCCCGATTCGCCGACGAGGCCGAGCGTCTGCCCGGGCTCGACGCTGAAGCTCACCCCGTCGACCGCCCGCGCCTCGCCCTGGGAAGTGAAGAAACTGGTGCGCAGATTCCGCACGTCGAGCAGCGCCACGCGCTGTGTCTAGCAGCCCGGTGGCGAAAGCGGAAGTTGAGCGCCGCTCGATCGAGCGCTCGGCGGTTTGCGGTTGCTTGGGTGCTTGCGTTAAGGGAGGCGCGCGGGCGGGCCACGGAGTATGGCAGAAACAGAATCGCTGCACGAGACGGGGGGCGTACCGCGTCATGGGGTGCTCGACGCCGTGACGCGACTCCTGATGGTCGCTGCGGCCATGGGCGCCGGCGCCCTCGCGTATCACGACCACTTTCGCGACGACTTCCCTTGGACGCGTTCGGTCGGGTGGCTGGCGGTTGGTTGGGTTCTGCTCGGTCTCGGCCTGCGCGGCGACAAGCCGCCGACAGAGGCGCGGCGCCGGCGCGGGCTGCGCTGGGCGGCCGGGCTCGTCGCGATCGGCGGTGGGGTAGTGGCGGCGACCACCATGCTGCAGCCCGGCCGCGAGCTGCAAGCGGGGGTCGCCACGATCGTCGCGCTGGCGGCGCTGATCGTGGCACGCTGGCTACCCTTCCGCGACGATGACGTGCGTAATCTGATAGGCCCCGATGCGGTGGCCGCGCCCACCGGTCTGCGGCGATGGGTGCTGACCGTGGTGAGTGTCGTGCTCGGCATCGTCGCGGCCGCCATCAACGGGCGACTCCATCTCCCCGGCGTTCTGCTATGGTTCGCGAGTCTCGTCGCCTTTGCTGCGGCGATGTGGGAGGCGGCTCCGGCAACCGGTGTGGCGACCGCCTGGGTGGAAGACGGCGGTCCGCAGCTGTCGCGCCGGACCGTGTGGGTGGCGTTGCTGCTCATCATCGCGCTCGGCTTCGCGCTGCGCGTGACGCTGCTCGACAATGTCCCGGCGCTCGTCGACGCCGACGAAGGACGCCTCGGCAACTACGCCGCGAGCATTGTCGCCGACGGCTTCCCGAATTTCTTCGATATCGGGTGGAACGCGTTTCCGCACCTGTCGTTCTTGCTCGACTACATCTGGGTGCCGGTGCTCGGCATGGACAACACGAGCGTGCGGATGAGCTCGGTCACGCTTGGCACGCTGAGCTTGCTCGTGATGTTCTTCTGGGTGCGGCGCTGGTGGGGCAACGTTATCGGGTTGCTGGCGGTGTTGCTCATGGCGATCAACCAGGAGCACATCTACTGGAGCCGCATCGGGCTGACCAACATCCAGCAGGTATTGGCGGCCACGTTGATGCTCGTGACCTTCGCGCGGGTGCTGGCGACCTGGCGAGCGATCGACTGGGTCTGGCTCGGCTACGCCATCGGGTTCACCTTTCACGTCTATCACGCGGCCAAGCTGTTCCCGGCCTTGCTTGCCGTGGCGGCCCTGGTGTTTGCGCTCGGCATCCGCGGCTTCCTGGGGCGCTGCCTGCGTGGCTTGCCGGTGGCGGCACTGGCGTTTGTCCTCTGCCTGGGGCCGCTGCTGGTGACGATCTATGAGCGCTGGGCGCTGTTCTATACGAACAATGCCAACCGCTTCGATCTCTACGAGCTGCAGGCCGCCTACCGGGCTGGCGACGTCACCGCGGTGCGCGGCTATCTCTGGGGTCACGTGGTCAATTCGCTGCTGGTCTTCGTGAGCGTGCCGTACAAGCTGGCGATCTTCGAGGCGGTGCTCTGCGTTCCGTTCGTGCTCGGCCTCGGTTGGATGCTGTGGCGCTGGCGCGATCCGCGGCACCTGGTCACGGTGTGGTGGATTCTCGGCACCTTGGTGATCGGCGGCATGATGACGTCCTGGGCGCCGAACAAGCCGCGGCTGATGGGCTTCCTGCCGTTGCTGTGCGTCGTGCCGGCGGTGCTGGCCGGCCGTGTGCGGGCGACACTGCATCGGCTGCTCCCTGCGTACGCTGATCACATCGCCGTGCCGCTGCTCGTGCTGTGGCTCGCGGCCGCATTGTATGGGAACTGGTACACCGAGTTCATCTACCTACCGAGCCTGCAGCGTGCCGACCCCATGACCTCCAGCTGCCGGGTCATCAAGCGTGTACCGTTACCGGCAACGCTGTACGCGGTCGGCGTCGGTGCGGAGATCCAGCCGAAGATCGCGGCGCACGACTGCATGATTCCGCCACATCCCGACCGCACCCTCATCAATCTGGCCGACGATGCCGCGGTCGTGCCGTTGCCGCCGACGCAGCGCGGCACGGCCGTCGTCTTCCTGCCGAAGGGGCAGAAGGAGATGGTGCCGCTCGTCGAACACTACTATCCGGATGCGCGCCACGACGTCACCGTCAGCGCCGACGGAACGGTACTGCTGCATGTCTTCACGCTGCAACCGGAGGACATCGAGCGGCGGCGCGGTTTCGAGGTGACGTATCGGACGGCGATGCGCACGTGGACATTGCCGCAGGGCAGCGACGTCATCCGCGCCCCCGAGCAGCAGGACGGGCCGGTTCAGGCCAGCGGGCGCGGCGTCGTCTGGATCGCCTCGCCCGGGACCTACGCCTTTCGCAGCGCGCGTGGCACGCTGGCCGTCGACGGGCAACCCGTGAATGCCGATCACCCGTTGACGCTGGCCGCAGGGTGGCACGGCATCGCGGTCGATGCGACACTGCAGCCGGGCGCCGACGCGATCGGTGTGCAGTGGCGGCCGCCGGACGCCCCCGACTGGACGCCAATCCCCAAGGCGTTCTTGCACGCCCATCCTGAAGCGCATGGACTGCTGGGGCGCTACTTCGCGCGCCCGATCGCTGCCGACAGCGCGGCGGCGATTGCCGATCCCTCCGACTTCGTGCAGATCGAGCCGGTGCTGGACTTCGACTGGCTCCAAGAGGCGGACGACCCACCCCCCTCGGCGGCGTTTGCGGCGCGCCCATCGACCATGGAGTGGGTCGGCACGGTCGACCTGCCCGAAGGTGGCAACCACGGCCTCCGCCTCGAATCGAGTACTCCAGCGCAGCTGTTCATCAACGGTGCCTTGGTACTCAGCGCCGCCGGCGGGCGTGCGAACCCGCCGTCGGAGACCACGCTGACGGGGATGTCCGGTACCGTGCCGATCCTCGTGCGCACAGCACGAGCGGCCGACGACAACCCGAGTTGGTGGCGACTGCGACTGCTGTGGCGCACACCTGGGGGCGAGTGGACGGCCTTCGTGCCCTACCACCCGCCGGCACTCGATGCGCCGGGCGTGCGCAAGTAGGCGCCGGCGCGGTCGCCTCCTCACGCCCCAGCGGCGGTTGGCCGTAGCCCGCTCTGCACGCGGCGTTGTGCTGCGTCGAGCAGGTCGATCACCTCTGCATCCGTGGTCTGCGTGAAGTCGTCGTAGAACTGACCGACGGCGCTGAAGAAGATCGGCGCGCTGAGGCAGATCAGCTGGGCGACCGCTCCCCGCAGCGCGGCGATCGCGTCCGCGGCCGCTACCGGCACAGCCAGGATGACCTGTCGCGGCCGCGCTCGCTGCACCCCGCGCAGCGCGGCGCGCACCGAGCCGCCGGTGGCAATGCCATCGTCGACGACAATAACCGTGCGGCCCTCCAGCGGCACCGGCGTCCGTCCACGGCGATAGAGCTGCTGGCGGCGGTGGATCTCCTGCAGCTGCGTTTCGATCTCGCGTTGCAGGTAGTCGTTCGAGACGTGTACGGTGCGCAGCACGTCTGCGTTGAGGATGCTCTGCGGGTGGTCGCCATCGACGAGAGCGCCGATGCCCAACTCGGGTTGCCCCGGGGCGCCGAGCTTGCGGACGATGATGACGTCAAGCGGCGCGTCCAGGGCGATGGCGATTTCGTAGGCAACCGGCACGCCACCGCGCGGCAACGCCAAGACGACCGGGTCCTGCGGCTTGGATTTCAACAGCCGCGCGGCGAGTCGCCGGCCAGCGTCTCTGCGGTCCTTGAACATCGATCTCGACCCGTTCGGCGGTGTGCAGTCACCTCCTGTTGGTGCACGAGCAAAGGCTTCGCCAACCGTCTTTCAAGGGCCATGCCTCGTTCCCACCACCGCGTCAGCGCGTGCCGCCTTCCCATGGATCGGATTGCAGAGCGGCCAAGAGGTCAACTCCGGGAATCGCGCTGTGTCGCAGTATCGCGGACGCGGCGATGTTGTCTGGCAGGAAAGTTGCCCCGGTGCGTGATGTGGTCGACGTTCGACAGACGGTCACCAAGACGAAGACCGAGGTGCGTGTCGTTCCCAATCTGGCGGACTACGCGCAAGTGCGTTCGACGTTTTCCTGGGAGGCGGCGCGCCGAGAGCTGGCTGGTCTGCCGCGCGGGCAGGGCCTCAACATCGCGTATGAGGCGGTCGATCGCCACGCCAGCGGCCCTGCCGCGCACCGCCTGGCGCTGCGCTGGCTGGGGAAGCACGGCGCCGTGCGCGATTACTCCTTTGCCCGACTCGCCGACCTGACCAACCGCTTTGCCAATGTCTTGCGGCGGTTGGGTGTCGGTGCCGGGGATCGCGTCTACGCCTTCACCGGTCGCATCCCGGAGTTGTACGTGGCCGCGCTCGGCACGTTGAAGAATCGCAGCGTGTTCTGTCCACTCTATTCGGCGTTCGGCCCGCAGCCGGTGCGAGCACGCATCGAGATCGGGCAGGCGCGTGTGCTGGTCACGACCCCGACACTGTACGAGCGCAAGATTGCTCCACAGCGCAGTGTCCTGTCGTCGCTCGAACATGTGCTGCTCGTTGGCGACGACCGCGCCGGCGTGGCGACGGGCACGCTCGATTTCCACGCGTTGATGGCTGAGGCCAACCCGCAGTTCACCATCGCCCCGACCGATCCCGAGGATATGGCGCTCTTGCACTTCACCAGTGGGACGACCGGCACGCCTAAAGGCGCCATCCACGTCCACGCGGCGGTCATCGCGCATCACATCACCGGCAAGTTTGCGCTCGACCTGCATCCGGACGACATCTTCTGGTGCACCGCTGACCCTGGGTGGGTCACTGGCACCTCGTACGGGATCATCGCGCCGCTCACCAGCGGTGTGACCAGCATAGTTGATGAAGCCGACTTCGACCTCGAACGGTGGTACCGCATTCTGCAAGACCAGCACGTTTCGGTTTGGTACACCGCGCCGACGGCGATTCGCATGCTGATGAAGGCGGGAGCCGCGCCGGCGCGCCAGCACGATCTGTCGGCGCTCCGCTTCCTGGCCAGCGTCGGTGAGCCGCTCAATCCCGAGGGGGTCGTGTGGGGATTGGAGGCGTTCGGTCGACCGTTCCATGACAACTGGTGGCAGACGGAGACCGGCGGCATCATGATCGCCAACTTCGCGGCCATGGACATTCGGCCGGGATCGATGGGGCGCCCGATTCCTGGTGTCGACGCGGCCATCGTGCATCCCCACAAGGATGGTAGTGTTGAGATCATCGAGGAGCCTGACGTGCAAGGTGAGCTGGCGCTGCGACCCGGATGGCCGTCGATGTTTCGCGGCTATTGGAACGAGCCCGAGCGCTATCGGAAGTGCTTCGCCGGCGGGTTCTACCTGACGGGTGATCTCGCCCGGCGCGACCGCGACGGCTATTTCTGGTTCGTCGGTCGCGCCGACGACGTGATCAAGACGTCCGGCCATCTGGTCGGGCCGTTCGAGGTCGAGAGCGTATTGCTGGCGCACCCGGCGGTGGCTGAGGCGGGCGTGATCGGCAAGCCGGATCCGCTCGCCCTTGAGGTCATCAAGGCGTTCGTCTCGCTCAAGAATGGGTACGAGCCGAGCCCGGAGTTGCGCCGCGAGCTACTGGCGTTCGCGCGGGTGCGGCTCGGGGCGGTGGTGGCGCCCAAGGAGATCGAGTTCCAGGCGAGCTTGCCCAGAACGCGCAGCGGCAAGATCATGCGGCGCTTGCTCAAGGCGCGTGAGCTGGGTTTGCCGGAAGGCGACACCTCGGCGCTCGAGGACTAGCGCGATGGTCCAGCCGGAATCCGGTCCGCGCGACGACGCCACGCTAGGCGGTGTGGCGGTGACCCGCGATCACGCCGTCCTGCTGTTGGGTGAGATGCTGCGCATCCGTCGCTTCGAGGAGAAGACGGTCGAGCTGTACAGCGCCGGTACGATTCGCGGCTTCCTGCATCTCTACATCGGTGAGGAAGCTGTGGCCGTCGGTGCGATGCAGGCCTTCACCGCCGATGACGCCATTGTGGCGACCTATCGCGAACACGGGCAGGCGCTGGCACGCGGTCTGCCGGCGGGGGCGCTGATGGCAGAGCTGTACGGCAAGGCCACCGGCTGCAGCCGCGGCCGCGGCGGCTCGATGCACTTCTTCGACGTGTCGCGGCGCTTTTACGGCGGCTATGCCATCGTCGGCGGCGGCTTGCCGATCGCGTTGGGCCTGGCGCTCGCCGACGTGCTGCAGGGCCGCGCCCGGGTGACGGCATGCTTCTTCGGCGACGGGGCCGTCGCCGAGGGCGAGTTTCACGAGTCGCTCAATCTGGCGGCGCTGTGGAAGCTGCCGGTGCTCTTCTTGTGCGAGAACAATCTGTACGCCATGGGTACGGCGCTGGCGCGTCATCAATCGCAAACCGATATTCGTCGCAAGGCCGCCGCGTACGCCATTCCCGCGGATGTCGTCGATGGGATGGACGTGCTCGCCGTCGAGGCGGCGGCGCGGCGCGCCGCGGCGGCGGTGCGTCGCGGCGACGGTCCCTTCCTCCTCGAGGCGCAGACCTATCGTTTCCGTGCCCACTCGATGTACGACCCCGAGCTGTACCGCACCAAGGAGGAGGTCGAGCAGTGGAAGGCGCGCGACCCGATCACGACCTTTGTCACTCGGTTGCGCGAGGCAGGCGTGGTCGACGCCACGGCGTTGGCGTCGATCGAGGCGGCGGCGAACGCCGAGGTCGAGGCGGCAGTGGCGTTTGCGGAAGCCGGTGCGTGGGAGCCGATCGAGGATCTCACGCGTGACGTCTATACGCCGGAGGGGACATGACCACGACCACCTATCGTGAGGCGGTGCGCAGGGGTTTGCGCGCGGCGTTGCGCAGCGACCCGCGTGTGTTCGTGATGGGTGAGGACGTCGGCCGCTACGGCGGCGCCTATGCGTGCAGCAAAGGGTTGCTCGAGGAGTTCGGGCCGCAGCGGGTGCGCGACACGCCGCTCTCGGAGTCGACATTCGTCGGCGCCGGCATCGGGGCGGCGATCGGCGGCATGCGGCCGATTGTCGAGGTCATGACCGTGAACTTCAGTCTCTTGGCGCTCGACCAGATCGTCAACAACGCGGCGACGCTGCGGCACATGTCGGGAGGGCAGCTCAGCATCCCGCTGGTGGTCCGCATGGCCACCGGCGGCGGACGGCAGCTGGCAGCGCAGCACTCGCACAGCCTGGAGGGCTGGTACGCCCACATCCCGGGCATCAAGGTCGTGACGCCGGCGACGGTGGCCGACGCGCACGGCATGCTGGCGGCAGCGTTGCGTGAGCCTGATCCGGTGTTCATCTTCGAGCATGCGCTGCTGTATCCGATGGAAGGCGAGTTGGACGAAGCCGCCGCGCCGGTCGACATCGTGCACGCGGCAGTGCGGCGAGTCGGTCGCGACGTGAGCCTGATCACCTTCGGCGGCTCGCTGGGGAAGTGCCTGCAGGCGGCGGAACACCTCGCCGGCGCGGGCATCGATGCCGAGGTGGTCGATCTCCGCGTGCTGCGGCCGTTGGATACGCCGGCTATCCTGACCTCGGTGGCCAAGACGCATCGCGCCGTGATCGTCGACGAAGCGTGGCGGACGGGCAGCTTCGCCGCCGAGATCAGCGCCCAGATCATGGAAGGCGCCTTCTACGACCTCGATGCGCCCGTGGCGCGCGTCTGCAGCGCCGAGGTGCCGATGCCCTACGCGAAGCATCTCGAGGACGCCGCCCTGCCGCAGCCGGCCGTGATTGCGGAGGCGGTTCAGCGTATGTTGCAGCGCCATGGCTGAGTTCGTGATGCCGATCCTCGGTGCCGACATGACCGCGGGCACCCTGGTGGCGTGGCGCAAGCAGCCGGGTGATCGGGTGCAACGTGGCGACATCGTCGCCGAGGTCGAGACGGAGAAGGGGTTGATCGAGATTGAGATCTTCACCAATGGCGTCATCGAGCGGCTGCTCGTGCAACCGGGCACCGAGGTTCCGGTGGGCACGGTGCTGGCGCTGGTTCGTGAGGAGGGCGGCGAGGTGGTCCGACCGGCCGCCGTGGAAGCCCGCGCTCCAGTGGCGCCGCCGGTTGCCGGCGCGCGGCGTGTGCGGATCTCACCCGCGGCGCGTCAACGGGCCGCCGAGCTGGGTGTCGAGCTGGGTGCGGTGCGGGGCACCGGGCCCGACGGTGCGATCACGCTCGACGATGTGGAGCGTGGCGGCGCGCCAGCGGCTGCAGTCGACAAGCACGCGCGCCTGCGGCAGACGATCGCGGCGGCGATGGCGCGTTCGAAACGCGAGATCCCGCACTACTACCTGAGCACGACCATTGACATGCACGCGGCGATGACATGGTTGAATGAGACCAACCGCAGCCGTTCCGTGACGGAGCGACTGCTGCCGGCGGTGCTTTTCCTCAAGGCGGTGGCGCTGGCGCTGCGCGAGGTGCCGGAGCTGAACGCGCTGTGGGTGGGCGAGCGAGCGGTGCGCAGCGATGCCGTTCACGTCGGCGCCGCAGTCGCTTTGCGCCAGGGCGGGCTGGTGGCGCCAGCGCTGCATCACACCGATCGGCAGAGTCTGGACGAGCTGATGCGGACCTTCCGGGATGTCGTCACACGAGCCCGCGCCGGCACGTTGCGGAGCTCGGAGCTGACGGACCCGACGATTACCGTGACCAACATCGGGGAGCAGGGCGTCGACAGTGTGTTCGGCATCATCTACCCGCCGCAGGTCGCGATCGTCGGCTTCGGCAGAGTGGTGGTGCGGCCCTGGTCGGTCGACGGACAGATCGTCTCACGACCGCTGGTGACCGCGACGCTTTCCGGCGACCACCGCGTCACCGACGGGCATCGCGGCGCGCGCTTCTTGGCGACCGTGGAACGTCTATTACAAGAGCCGCGCGCCCTATGACGACCGACGAGATCAAGGCCACCGTGTTGCGTCTGCTTGGCGAGATCGCGCCCGAAGCGGATCTGACGCGGCTGGACCCGGGCGCCAACTTCCGCGATCAGCTCGACATCGACTCGATGGACTTCCTCAACTTCGTGATTGCGTTGCACGAGGCGCTGCAGGTCGAGATTCCCGAGGGCGACTACGCGAGGGTGTCGACGCTGAACGGCTGTGCGGCGTACTTGTCCTCACGGGTGAGTGGGGCGCCGCGCTGAGCGGGCTGGTACGGGCGCCGGCGCACCGCTGCGCCGGGCGCACAATCACGAGTTGCTGGGCCCCGTCGATGTGTAGTAGCTTACGAGGCTGCGGAGGGCGACCCGAAGCGGCAGTACATTCGGGTCTACCAGTGCGTCATGAGACGGCGACGACGACCGAATAGCGCGGCAATGGTTGTGCTGGCGTGCCTCTTGTCGGCAAGCGCCGCCCGGGCTGCGACCTTTGCGGTAACCAGCATGAGCGACGCGAGCGACGCGCTGCCGGGGGATGGGCTGTGCGCAACGGCGGCCGGCGACTGCACGTTGCGGGCCGCGATCGAGGAATCGAACGCCTTGTCGGGGTCCGACCAGATCGTGCTCCCGGCCGGCGCGCGGCGCATCACTGCCGGCGAGTTGGTGATTACGGATGAGGTGACGATCAGCGGGGCGGGAGGGACCAAGACCAAGGTGCGCGGAAACCGCAAAGCGCGCGTGTTCCACTTCACCGGCGCGGCCACCGTGGCCCTCACCGGCCTGCAGATCCAGCAAGGGTCGGCGGACAGTGGCGGTGGGATCTACAATGAGGGTATTGCCACGCTGAACGATGTGGTGTTCTCGGGAAACCTGGCGCGTGGAGGCACCGGCTTCGGGTTGGGCGCCGCCTTGTACAACGCCAGCAGCGGCACCGTGGAACTGACAAACGTGACCTTCACAGGGAATGCGGCATCCGGGTCGCTCGGCAGCTTCGGCGGTGGCCTCTACAACCTCGGCAGCGCCACGCTGAGCAACGTCACTTTCCGTGGCAACCGCGCCACCGGTTGCGGGGGTGGCGTGTACAACAACGGTATCGCGCAGCTCGCTGACGTGACCTTTCGGCGGAATCATGTCTTGAACAGCGGTGGTGGTCTGTTCAACGAAACCGGGACGGTGTCCGTCGTCGACTCCGTGGTGACCGACAACCGCGCCAGCCAGATTGGCGGCGGGCTGTTCAGCTACGGCTCAATGACGCTGACCAACGTGACCATCAACCGCAACCGCGCGTTCAACGGTGGCGGGCTGTTCAACAGTTACGGCACGGTTACCCTGACCAACGTGACCATCAGCGCGAACCGTTCGTCCTACGGTGGCGGCTTGTACAACCACTACGTATTCAACCAAGGCACGGCGGTGCTGAAGAACACGATCCTGTGGGGCAACAAGCCGCAGAATTGCAGCAGTGATCCGATCACCTCGCTGGGGCACAATCTCGACAGCGGCTCGACCTGTGCTTTTGGTGCCGCGGGTGACCTCAACAACACCGATCCGGTTTTGGGTCCACTGCGCAACAACGGTGGTCTCACGTTGACCCGTGCGCTGCTACCGAGCAGCCCCGCCATTGATGCCGGCGACGACGTCGGCTGCCCGGCGACCGATCAGTGTGGGGTCACACGGCCACTCGACGGCAACGGCGACAGCGTCGCCACCTGCGACATCGGCGCCTACGAAGTGCATCCGTGAAGGGTGCGGCGCGCCCCCCGGCGTCTACGAGGCGCGCGTGCGAATGCCGCTGATACGCGCGCGTCTGCGGGCTCGTTGCCGTGAGGCCGCGTGCGGCTTGTGAGCCACCTCGGGTCCTGGTGTGGCTGCGGCGGCCTGGCGGAGCAGCTCGAACTCGATTTTCACCGCCTCGACCAGCTCGTGCAGATCCGGCACGGCGTCCCAATCGGCGTTGAACCCCCAGTACAGGCCGCTGTTGTAGCTGAAGAGGGCGATACCGAGTGCCTGATTGCGATTGAGCGGCACCAGCGGATAGACAGCCCGCATTGGGGCACTAAGGAAGTACGTCTCGAACTGTGGTCCCGGCACGTTGGTGACTACGAGGTTGTATGGACGAGAGACCGTGGACAGACGGGCGAAGGTGGTGAACAGCGTCGTCATGGTCAAGTCGCTGACTTCTTCGAGCGTGCGCACGCCGAGGGCTTGCCGCGACCCTTTGAGCTCGCGCGTTGTGGCGATAATGCGTTGCAGCCTCCGACGTGGATCACGCTCGTCGAGCGGCAAGCGCGCCATCATCATTGCGACTTGATTGCCCATCCGCTCGCGTTGCGCTTCGGTGCGCACGTTGACCGGCAGCATGCTGCGAAAGTCGAGATCCTCCACCTGTAGACCGCGCCCGTGCAGGAAGCGGCCCACGGCACCGGAGACAATCGCCAGTACGACGTCGTTCACCGTCCCGCCGAGGCGGGCTTTGATCTCCTTGATGGCGCCGAGATCCATCGGCAACCAGTCGAAGCGCCGATGCGGGCCGATGTCGGGATTGAGCGGCGTAGGTGACGCCGGACGCAAGCCAGCCCCGAGGGCCTCGCCAACACCGAGCAGCGCGTCGCTGACGGCTCTGAATGTGCCGCGCGGGTCGGCGAGCGCGCGCCCCACGGTTTGCAGGGCCGTCAGTGGCTCCAGAGCGCGGCGACGCACCTCATCGAGGAACAGATCCTGCGGGCTCGGCGCCGGACGCGCGACCCAGCGCGGCGGGTTGTCGAGCCGACGTTCCATCTCGGCCGAGGCTCGCATCAGCGCACCGGTGAGCTCGACGCTGCCGACACCGTCGATCATGCAGTGGTGCGCCTTGGTGATCAGCGCCACCCGGTTCCCTTCGACTCCCTCGACGACCCACAGCTCCCACAGTGGTTTGCCGCGATCGAGCTGCTGCGACATGATTCGCCCGGTCAGCCGCTTGAGGAGACGTTCATCCCCGGGCAGCGGCAAGCTGACATGGCGCACGTGATAGAGCAGATTGAAGTGGGGATCATCAATCCAGACGGGGTGATTGAAGAGTGGGATGGTAGTGAGCCGCTGCTGATAGCGTGGTGCCCGATGGATGCCGACCGCCACCATGCGCTGGATGCGGTCCATATCGATGCAGCCGTCGGGGCCGGACAGTGGTCCGGCATCGAACAATGCAACCGCACCGACGTGCATGTGGGCATTCTGGTCCTCGACGGCGAGAAAGGTCGCGTCCAAGGCGCTGAGACGCTCGTAATGTGAGTAGGCCATAGTCGTCCGCTCCTTGAGAAGGTTGCGGCGGGGTTGCGAACCTCAAGAAGCCAAGACAGCAAGCCATGTGCCGCCGTGGCCGACGCGACGGTCGGCTCGGCGTGCGCCCTCGCCCCCGGGTACGTTCCTGCGATCGGGAAGACGCTTTGTGGCGGATGCGGATCGCGCTACGCGCTTACTGCAGTGCGACCTTGGCGGGTTCGAGCTCGTGGACGACGTCGCGATCCGCGCCCATGCCGGGCGATGGCAACAACGCACCGTATGTTCGCTCGATGAGACGCCGCACACGGGCCAACAGCTCGGTGCGGGCGAACGGCTTGCCGACGTAGTCGTCGGTCCCGGCCAGGAACCCGCGGGCGCGGCTGCCGGCGTCGTCGCGCGCCGTGAGCATCAGGATCGGAATGAACGCGGTCCGGACGTTGGCCCGCAGTTGCTCGCACACTTCGAAGCCATCCATCCCCGGCATCATGACGTCCAACAGGATCAAGTCGGGGGGCTCTTCTTGGGCGCGTTCGAGGGCCTCGGAGCCACAGGCGGCAGGGACGACGGTGATCGGCAGGCCGCTGTGTTCCAGGGTGAAGGTAATGAGACGACGCATGTCGGCGTGGTCATCGACAACTAGGGCGCGATACTGGCGCGGCTCGGTTGGCTGCTGGACGGTGGGGGTTGGCGGCGGCTCCGACACCGCCGGCGATGCCGCACCGGGTTTCACCGGCGATCCGCAGAACGGGCAGATCTGCCACTCCTGCTGGAGACGCATCCCGCAACTGCCACAGTTGCATTGGAGGACCGTGGCGCAGTGAGGACAGACGGCGAAGTTCTCTTCGACGACGTGATCACACTTCGGGCACCGTGCCACGTCGGTCAATGCGTCGACCACGCGTAAGACCTCCTCGGGAGTCGTGATGCCGGCTGCGACGCGCGTCGCGGCGTGCTCGGCCAGCAGGGTCGTGCCGTCGGTGCGGGCTTGCGTGCGCAAGGCGGTTTCAGGTGACTTGGCCTCGATGAGCCGAGCGAGCGGACCAGTGATGGGCATGACCTCAAAGACGCCGATGCGTCCGGCGTTGCCGGTCTTCCGGCAGGCATTGCAGCCGCGACCGCGACGAAATGACGCCCCGGTTTTGTTGATCTGCAGGACGCGCAGCGCCTCTGGGTCGGGATCATACGGCTCGGCGCACGTCTGGCAAACGCGGCGCACCAAACGCTGAGCCATGATCAAGTGAAGGGATGAGGCCAGCATGTACGGTTCGATGCCCAGATCGAGCAAGCGCGTGATGGTTGCGGCGGCGTCGTTGGTGTGGAGCGTGCTGAGCACCAGGTGCCCGGTTTGTGCCGCACGCAGCGCGATCTCCGCCGTTTCTACATCGCGGATCTCGCCCACGAGAATGACGTCGGGATCCTGGCGGAGGATCGACCGGAGCGTATCGGCAAACGTCAACCCCTGCTTCTCGTTGATCTCGACCTGATTCACCCCGGCAATCTGGTACTCAATGGGGTTCTCGATGGTCACGATGTTGCGCGTCGGAGAGACCAGCTCGGCCAGCATTCCATATAGCGTGGTGGTCTTGCCGCTGCCTGTGGGGCCGGTCACCAGGACCATCCCCTCGGGACGGGCGATCGCCTGGCGAATGCACTTGAGATCCCGTGGCGAGAATCCGAATCCCTCGAGGCCAGTCGGGGCGTCGGTCGGGTCAAGCACCCGCATGGTCACTTTCTCACCGTACTGTGTGGGCAAGCTCGACACCCGCAAATCCACCAGCGCGTCACGGTACCGAATCTGGATGCGGCCATCCTGCGGCACGCGGCGTTCAGTGATGTCCAGCTTTGCCAATACCTTGCAGCGAGCGATCAGCGGGTCCTGAATCCACTTCGGTAGCCGCAGCGTCTCCTCGAGAATTCCGTCGATGCGGCAACGCACGCGTAACGACGACATTGCCGCTTCGATGTGAATATCACTGGCGTGCGCGCGGACACCCTCGACCAAGATCAGATTGAGCAGCTTGACCACCGGCGGCAGCTTGCTTCCTTGCATCAGACTATGAAGATCGGCGACCGCCTCGTCCTTGAGCTCAGCCAGCGGCACATCGCCGTCAAACGGCACCCCTTTCAAGTACTGGTTCAACGCATCGTCGAGATGATAGGTGTGGGCCAGTGCATCACGAATACTGGTGAGGGTGGCGATCTCCACCCGCAGGCGTTTGCCGGATGCAAACTCGACCGCCCGCAGCGCCGTCCGGTCGAGCGGGTTCGCCGTCGCAATGACCAGCGTATGCTCATGCGCCCGCAACGGAATGACCTGATACTGCATGGCGAGGTCTTCGCGCAGCAGCGAGGTGATCTCGGAGTCGAGTGCGAAGGTGGCCAGATTCACCAGGGGTAAGCGCAGTGTCTGAGCCAAGGCCTCTGCCAAGGCTTCTTCGCTGATCACGTCGTTCCTGGCCAACCAGTCGATGGCCGACGTGCCGCTGGTCTGACTCGCCAACTCGGTCTCGGCGGCTTGCGCCCGCTCGTTGGTCAAGAAGCCGGCACGCACCATGAATCGCAGCAGAGAAGCGTCACCGGTTGGATTGTGTCCTGCCATCACTTGCCGACCCGGCGACTCACGCCGCAAGCGCCATGCCAGATGCGGGCGCACAACGTCTTCTGCGTTACACTGTGTTGGCGATCTGCCGGCGAACCGACGCCGACGACAATTCTGGTTGCCGAATGACACACTCTTGTCACTCGTCGAGCGCGAACGCGGGTCGTGAGCAGCTCGGCTACGGGTCGATCCGGAACGACACCGGGATCTCGTCACGACCCGCGAGCGTGAACCGCACGAGACCGCCCACGACTGTGGACGCCGTACCAGTGCCGTCGACGCGCACCCGTACGGCGGTGGCCTCCTGAAGGGCACTCGGGAGAGCCACCTCCAGCACGACCGGTCCGTCGGCCGCGGCCCTGAAGGTCCCTTCGACCGTTGCCGGCGTGCTGCGTACCGTCAGCCGCGGCCACTCGACCGTGAAAGTTGCGGTCGGGACCCGCGGCGTGATGCGCAGCCCGTCGCGCGTGCCTGACACGCCGACGAGGTCAGCCAGCGCACGCAAGGGACCGGTGTGCACGTGCGCATTGAGGGCGGGGTAGTCGGTCAGTGCCGTGACCACATGCGCGTCGGCCTCTCCCGGCCGCGGGTTGTCGGGACCGTTGAAGGAGTCCGGACCCGTCCAGATGCCGTACCAGAGGTCCGGGTACTTCTCGGCATGCGCCGCCAGCGTGTTGCGGATGAAGCTGCTCCAAGCCTCGTCCACCGACCGGCGCGCATAGGCGCCCGTCAACCACGCGTTGGCAACCGGCCAGATCCCTCCGACCAGCGGCCGGTCGGGGCCGCCGACGCCGACATCGTCCCCTATCGCAACGTTGCTCAGAGCACCGATGCTGGTCTCCAGGCGTTGCCCGACTTCGTTGAGTGCCAGATCGCGTCGATCCGCGTCGACGATGTCGGCCAACACCGGGAGGACTTGTGGCTCGAGAAAGAAAATCTGCGGTGCGAGCGGGTTGCCGCTGTCGACGAACCCGCGGAAGAAGTAGTGCCCTTCCCACGCACGTTCGTTGAGCGCCGTTGCTTGTGAGGCGGCCAGGGCACGCATCTGCGCGGCGAGATCGGCAGCACGCGCCTCGATCACATCCGCGACGAGGGGAAATCCATACACGATGGCGCCGGCGTTGTACGTGGACGACGTCCCCGTCGGAGTCGCCGGCTCGGTGGCGAGGCTGTTGATCCCGTCAGCATAGTCGCCGGTGCCGATGGCCACGATGCCGCGGGCGCCGAAGCCGAGCGTTTCGGTGCCGTACTGCAGCGCCCGCCGCACGTGGTCGACGACCGTGCCGCCTTCCCCCGCAGCCCGCGGATAGAACGGCACCGGGCGGTCGAGAAATGCGCTGTCCCGCGTCAGTGCCACGTAGCGACCGATTGCCGCCGGCAGGAAGTAGTACGCGTCGCTGCGCTGCGTATAGATGAGGACGTCGCTGAACATGCCGACGCCTGTGGTGGCGTATGGAAAGCGCCACGGCGTGCGTTGGGCACCGCCCAGCTGCGTGGCCAAGGCGTAGACCAGCGTGTCGGCGGCGATGTGCGGATCGATCAACAGCAGCGCCTCGGCAAACAGCGCCAGGTCGCCCATCGCCCCATCGAGGCCGTGGATGTACTTGTACGCGCCGCCTTGTCCGAGCAGCAGAACGTTGCGGTACTCGTCGAAGGTGGTGTTGGCGATCGCATTGTACGCGGCCCACGCCATCTCGCGCTGCACGACGCCCGCATCCCTCAACCCCGGGAATGCCGCCCACACCAGACGCGGCCGCCACGCGACCTCGGTGTCGTGCAGCAGCGCTTCGCCGCGCGCGCGCAGCTCCGACACCGCGCCGTCGGGTGCGCCACCGCCCGGCACGTAGCCGAACGCAAACCGACGGGTGACACTGCCGTGCGCAGGAACGTCGAGGGGAACCCGAATCGCCAGAATCGCATGTTGCCCATCGCCATCCATCTCGACGCGGCGCGATGCGGCGCTGCCGGCTCGCGCAACACCTGCGGGCGGTGGCCGCGCCGGCCCCTCCCACAACTCGGCGTCGCTCAACCACACCGCGTCCGGGGCGCTACCGTCGTCGAGCACGGCGAGATAGATCGGGTCGGGAAAGTAGTCGATCTTGGATACGTCGAGGCGATCGTGCACCGTACCGGCGAGACTCTTGGCGCTCGTAGAGACCACGGCGACGCGAGTCTCGGCGTTCCATTCGACGCGTTGGGTAAACTGCGCCATGAGCCCGCGCCGGCGCCGATCGATCGTCTGCGTGATGCCGGCCAGCCCGAGGTCGCTGGTCAGCAGTTCTACCGGCAACTCGTGGATGTTGACGTCCCAGAACTCCACCAGCTCGTAGTGCAGCGGACGCGTGGTCGGGTTCTCGACGGTGACCTGCGCCACCAGGGCCCGCGCCGCGGCATCGGGCGCGAACACGCGCCGGCGCAGTGTGATGGAAGCGTCGCGCGTGACCGTCTCGACGTACCCGACGCCGAAACGGCGCGTCTGCAGCTGCAGAGCACGGTTGACCGGCAGATCTTCGAAACGCGTCGAGCCGACTGCCGGCGGTGTCGGTCCGGAGCCCACAGTGTAGTAGTTGAACCCGCCGCCGAGCTGCATCGGATAATCCGGGTTGAGCGGGTCGCTCCAGCTGTCGATGCCGTTGATCCACTTGTGCCCGCGGTCCTGCGAGTAGATTTCGACGCCGCCCGAGGCGTGCGCCATGGCAACCAAGCCGCGGCCGTTGCCGATCAGATGGATCGGATCACGCAGCGGCGTGGTGCGCGGCGAGTACGCATGCGCCGCCGGATCGCAGCGCTCTTCGACCGCAAAGTCGTACACCGGCAGCCCCGCAGCGTCGACACTCCAGCGTCCCAGATGACCGGAGCCGCGCACGCAGGTCACCAGGCGCTCCGGCTCATCGGCACTCACGTCGGCGCAGGCCGACGTGTCGGCGCGCGGCGGCGCCACGAAGCTGCTGCAGTCGAAACGGTCCGTCGTGCCGTTCGTCCCCCCGGGCGAGGACGATCCGTTTCCGCAGGCGGTGATGCCGAGGCCGAGTCCCAGCAACGCAGTGCTCGCCCAGCGACCCGCCACCGCACCGATCGTCGGTAACCGGTCCGCGCCCATGTCGGTTCAGGCTTAGATGCTGCGGGCAGTCGGGTCAAACTCCGCGCCGCGATCGAAGGCATGATAAACTGCGCGCCATGCTGTACGACGTCGCCATCATCGGCGGGGGCATCATCGGCTGCGCCATCGCTCGAGAGCTGACGCGCTATCGGCTCGGCGTCGTGCTCATCGAAAAAGAGCGCGAGGTCGGCTTCGGCATCAGCAAGGCCAACAGCGGCATCATCCACGGCGGGCACCGCGCCGCATCCACCACGCTCAAGGGCCGGCTGGAATGGGCCGGCAATCAGATGTGGGATGCCCTGTGCGCCGAGCTGGGCTTTGGGTTCAAGCGCGTCGGTGAGCTCACCATCGCCATGGAGGAGACGCAGCTCTCGATCCTGCAACACTTGAAGCGGCAGGGGGACGAGAAGGGGGTGCCCGGTTTGGAAATCTGGGAGGCGGAACGGATCCGCCGCGCCGAACCGAACCTGTCCGACGCAGTGATCGCCGCACTGCACGCACCGACCACCGGCGTCATTAACCCGTACGAAGCCTGCTTCGCGCTGATCGAGAACGCCTGCCACAACGGCCTGCACCTCGCCACCGCGGCGTCGGTGACCGGGCTCGCAACCGGCGAGGGCGAGTGGACAGTGCAAAGCACCGGCGGCGTCTTTCGCAGCCGTTTCGTGGTCAACGCCGCCGGCCTGTTCGCCGATCGGATTGCCGAGCTGGCCGGCGCCCGTCGCTTCGGCATTCATCCGCGCAAGGGCGAAGAGTATCTGCTCGACCGCCGCCTGGCAGGCATCGTCACGCGCATCATCTTCCCGTGCCCGACCCCGGTGTCGAAGGGCATCCTGGTCATCCCCACCTACGACGGCACGATCATGGTCGGCCCCACCGCCGCAGCCGTCGACGACCGCGAGGATCTGACGACGAGCCGCGCCGGCGCCGAGACCGTCTTCGCGGCCGTGCGGCGCGTGGTGCCCGGGATCAGCGAGCGCGATTGCATCGCCGAGTTCGCCGGCTTGCGGGCAGTCGCCGACGGCGAAGACTTCATCATCGGACCGACCAACCAGCCGGGCTTCATCAACGTGGCCGGCATCCAATCTCCCGGATTGACGGCGGCGCCGGCCATCGCCCGCCTGGTCACCGACATCCTGCGGGACGAGGGCTTGCGCCTGCTGCCGCGCGATGACTTCGTCGCGTCGGTGCCGCGCCCGGTGCACTTCGCGTCGCTCTCGACCGCGGCGCAGATCGCCCTCGCGCAGCGCGACCCGCGTTACGGGCGCATCGCTTGCCGCTGCGAGTACGTGACCGAAGGCGAGGTCTTGGATGCCATTGCGCGCGGCGCGCAGACGCTCGATGGGATCAAGTTCCGCACCCGCGCCGGGATGGGACGGTGTCAGGGCGGTTTCTGCACGTCGCGCTGCATGGAGCTCCTGGCGCGCGAACTGGGCGTGCGGATGACCGACATCACCAAACGCGGCGGCGGTTCGTGGGTCATCTGCACCCGCGCGGCCGAGGATCAGGCGTGATCACCCCGACGACGACCCACCTCGGCAGCGCCTACGATGTCGTGGTGGTGGGCGGCGGCCCGGCCGGCATGGCGGCTGCGCTCGGGGCGCAAGAAGCCGGCGCCGCACGCGTGCTCATCGTCGACCGCGAGAAGGAAGCCGGCGGCATCCTGTGGCAGTGCATCCATTCCGGATTCGGCCTGCACTACTTCAAGGAGGAGCTCACCGGCCCCGAATACGCCCAGCGCTTCCTGGAACAAGTCCTCGAGCACGGTATCGACGTCGTCAGCGACACCTACGTGCTGGACATCGGCGGCGACAAACAGGTGAAGCTGATGTCCGGCACACACGGCGTGCAGGTCATCGCCACCAAAGCTGCGGTGCTGGCGATGGGCGCCCGTGAACGGACCCGTGGGGCGGTGCGCATTCCCGGGACGCGACCGGCGGGGGTGATGACCGCCGGGCTCGCACAGAAGTTCGTCAACATGCTCGGATACCTGCCGGGACGGCGGGTGGTGATCCTCGGCTCGGGGGACATCGGGTTGATCATGGCGCGGCGCTTGAGGCTCGAAGGCGTCGACGTGCGCGGCGTGTTCGAGATCATGCCGTACGCCAACGGCCTCAGCCGCAACATCGTCCAATGCCTACAGGACTTCGACATTCCGCTGCACCTCTCCACGACGGTGGTGCACATCCACGGCAAAGACCGCGTGGAGAAGGTCACCGTCGCTCCGGTGGACGAACGGCTCACGCCCGTGATGGACAAGCGCTGGGACATCGAGTGCGACACGCTTCTCCTGTCCATCGGCTTGATTCCCGAAAACGAGCTGTCGCGTCAATTGAACCTGCGCATCGATCCGGTGACCGCCGGTCCGGTGGTGAGCAGCACGATGGAAACTTCGCTCGACGGGGTGTTCGCGTGTGGCAACGTCGTGCACATTCACGACCTGGTGGACTTCGTGACGCAGGAGGCGTTGCTGGCGGGGCGCAGCGCCGGCCGGTACGTGACGGGCGCAGCGCCTCCGGCGGACAACATCCGGCTCATTCCCGGTGACAACGTCGCCTACTGCGTGCCGCACACCATTTCGACGGACCGCGAGCACACTGTCTACCTGCGAGTGCAGCGTCCGCTGCTGAAGAGTCGCCTCTGTCTCGGTGACCGCTACGAACGCAAGCTGCGCTATGTCTTCCCAGCTGAGACGATCACCCTCAAGGTTCGCCCGGCGGTCCTGCACGACTTCCACGGCGACGCCCTGCCGGTGCACGTGCGGCCGCGCGGCGACGGCGATGCGGATGAAGGCGAGGAGCAATGAGCGGCGCCATCACGCACTATCTGTGCATCGGTTGTCCGCTGGGCTGCCGCTTGGAAGTGGAGGAGGAAGCGAATGCCATCGTCGAGGTGCGTGGCTTCGCCTGCAAGCGCGGCAAGGAGTACGCGGAGCGCGAGCACACCGACCCGCGGCGCATGGTCAGCAGCACGGTGCGGGTGTTGAACGGTTTGTGGCCGCGCTTGCCGGTGAAGACGACGCAGGCCGTTCCGAAGCAACAGGTTCGAGCCGTATGCCGGGCGCTGCGAGAGCTGCAGGTTGCTGCCCCGGTCAAGTTGGGCGAGGTGATCATGGCGAACATCCTCGGCACCGGCGCGGATGTCGTTGCGTGTCGCGACCTGCCGGCCGCATAGATCGAGCGCTCGGACATTGCGTGATATGTCGCAACGCAGTATGTGACATCTGATTGGTTCCTCATCCGGCGAACCGCCCATCGGAAGCCCGGCGGTGTTGCGGAGGCAGGAACCATTTTCGCAGTTGTGCGGGACAACCCCCGACGGCGGCGGCGATTGAGCAGTTGCATCGCCGGATGCCCATGTGGCGCATGGTATGCTCGCTGCGTCATTCGGGCGGGGCGCGACGAGCCAACTTCGCTTCGTTCGCCGATCAGGCACCCGAAGTTTTCCGAAGCCGCTCGCAGTGAACCAAACAAGCCGGTGCTG
>Ga0335082_10000149_pt1 | contig 70706 bp, 61 predicted proteins | sample Lox_Sample_41_FD_206718 | JGI IMG/M metagenome (GOLD analysis project Ga0335082, IMG submission 206718) | Soil microbial communities from Loxahatchee National Wildlife Refuge, Florida, United States - Lox_Sample_4.1 | ecosystem: Environmental > Terrestrial > Soil > Wetlands | place: USA... | reverse complement strand
ATCACCGTCAGCCCGTAGCGCCCGCGCGCGCAAGTCCGCCGTGAGCCGCGCCGTCCTGCACGTCGACATGGACGCCTTCTACGCGTCCGTGGAGCAGCACGATGACCCGACGCTCGCCGGGCGGCCGGTCATCGTCGGCTGGGACGGCGGCCGCGGCGTGGTGGCGGCGGCGAGCTACGAGGTGCGCACCTACGGGGTGCACTCGGCGATGCCGATGAGCCGCGCGCTGCGCCTGTGCCCGGACGCGGTGTGCGTGCGGCCGCGCATGGCGCGCTACCAGGAGGTCTCGCACACGGTGTTCGGCGTGTTCCGCGAGATCACCCCCCTGGTGCAGGGGCTGTCGCTCGATGAGGCCTTTCTGGATGTGACGGGCAGCGAGGCGGCGCTCGCGGAAGCCGCGCAGATCGCGCGCACCATCAAGCAGCGCATCCGCGAGCGCACCGGGCTCACGGCCTCGGTCGGCGTCGCCCCCAACAAGCTCGTGGCCAAGATCGCCTCCGACCTGCACAAGCCCGACGGCCTGACCCTGGTCACGCCCGCGACCGTGAGCGCCGTGCTCGACCCGCTCTCGGTGCGCAAGCTCCCCGGCCTCGGGCGCAAGCTCGGGGAGAAGGTCGAGGCGGCCGGCATCGCGACGCTCGGCCAGCTGCGCCGCGCCACGGACGCACAGTTGTGGCCGCTGTTCGGGCGCTACGCGCAGTACGTGCGCGAGCGCGCCGCCGGCATCGACGAGCGGCCGGTGCAGCCGGACCAGGAGGAAAAGTCCCTGAGCGCCGAGGACACCTTCGCGAGCGACATCGGCGAGGCGCGCGAGCTGCAGCGCCACCTGGCGCGCCTGGCGGAGCTGGCGGCGCAGCGGCTGCGCGGGCGCGGCCTTGCGGCCGCCTGCATCGGGGTGAAGATCCGCCGCGCCGACTTCAGCACCTTCACCCGCCAGCGCGCGATCACCCCGCCCACCTGCGAAGGGCGCGCGGTGGCGGCCGTGGCCGCCGAGCTGCTCGGCCGCTGGCTCGCGGGCAACCCGGGTGCGAAACTTCGCCTGCTGGGAGTGGTCCTGACGGAACTGGCGCCGGCCGCACAGCTGGCCCTGTTCGAGGAGGCCCGCCCCCAGAGCCGGCTGGATGCGACTCTGGATGAGGCCCGGGCCCGCTTCGGCACCCGCGCCCTGCGGCGCGGCAGCAGCATCGAGTAGCATCGACCCATGTATCTGACGTTCTTCGGCCTCAACGAGAAGCCCTTCGCGATCACCCCGGATCCGCGCTACCTCTACCTGAGCGAGCGCCACGCCGAGGCCCTGGCGCACCTGCTGTACGGCATCAACGAGGCCGGCGGCTTCGTGCAGCTCACCGGTGAGGTGGGCACCGGCAAGACCACCATCGTGCGCTCGCTCCTGGCGCAGACGCCCAAGAACGCTGAGATCGCCCTGATCCTGAACCCGAAGATGACCGCGCCGGAGTTCCTGCTCACCATCTGCGAGGAGCTCGGCATCGGCGTGCCGGATTCCGCGCTCGGGAGCCTCAAGGACCTGGTGGACATCCTCAGCCACTACCTGCTGCGCGCCCATGCCGCCGGGCGGCGCGTGGTGCTGGTGGTGGATGAGGCGCAGAACCTCTCGCCCGAGGTGCTCGAGCAGGTGCGGCTGCTCACCAACCTCGAGACCAACACGCAGAAGCTGCTGCAGATCATCCTCATCGGCCAGCCGGAGCTGCGCGAGCTGCTCTCGCGCAACGAGCTGCGCCAGCTGGCGCAGCGCGTCACCGGCCGCTACCACCTGAACCCGCTGTCGCGCGAGGAGAGCGTCGCCTACGTGCGCCACCGCCTACGGGTGGCCGGCGCGACCACCGACATCTTCGGGCAGCGCTCGCTCGCGGAGGTGTTCCGTCTCTCGCAGGGCGTGCCGCGCGTCATCAACGTCATCAGCGACCGCGCGCTCCTCGGGGCCTACGCGCGCGACAGCCATCGCGTCACGGCACCGCTGGTGCGCTCGGCCGCGACCGAGGTCTTCGGGCGGCGCTTCACCCCGCACTGGCTGCCGTGGGCGCTGACCGCCGCGCTCGCCGCGCTCATGGGAGCAGGCCTCGTGGCGCTGTGGAGTCTCGCGCCCTGGACGCACGCACACACGCCCGCCGTGGCGCGCAGCAGCGCAGCCGAGGCACCCGCCGCAGCGCCCGCGCTGAGCACGCCGGCGACCAGTACCGCCCCGAGCGCGCCGGGCGCCGTCATGGCGATGGCGAGCGCAGCAGCGCCGGCGCCGGCCCCGGCAGCACCGCAGGCGCACCTCGCCGAGCTGCTCGCGCAGCATGCGGCCGAGACCGACACCGACTCGGCCTTCGCCAAGCTCTTCAGTCTCTGGGGCGCGAAGTACCAGGCGAGCACCACCGACCCGTGCAGCCAGGCGCAGCAGCAGGGTCTGGAGTGCCTGAGCGAGCGCGGCTCCTTCGGCCAGCTGCGCCAGTACAACCACCCGGCGATCCTCACGCTCAACGACGCGAGCGGCACCAGCCATCAGGTGGTGCTCACCGCCCTCGGCGATGATCAGGGGCAGCTCGAACTCGGTGGCGGCCATACGGTGGGCATCGGTGAGCTCTCGCGCTACTGGCTCGGGGACTTCGTCATGCTGTGGCGGCCGGGCAATGCGCCGGTGCGGGCGCTGTCGGCCGGCATGCGCGGGCCGCAGGTGCGCTGGCTGCGACAAAGCCTCGGACGGCTGCACGGCGCGCGCGGGGACGAGGCGGTGAGCGACGTGTTCGATGCTGACCTGACCGCGCAGGTGCGCGAGTTCCAGCGCCAGCATCAGCTGGCGGTGGACGGGATCGCCGGCCTGCAGACGCAGATCGCGCTCGCGGGTGCGGTGGCCGCACCCGGCACGCCGCTCCTGTCGGCACTAGACTCTCACCATGGCGGGTGACCGATGTCGTTCATCCTCGACGCACTGAAGAAGTCCGAAAGCGATCGCCAGCGCCAGAGCGGGCCGGCTCTCTTTGAAGTGAAGGTGGCAGCCCCGCGCGCGCGCTTCCCGCTGTGGGCCGTCGCCGTCGCGATCCTCCTGGTGGTGAACCTCGTGATCGTCGCGTGGATGCTGCTGCGGCACCCCGCCGCGCACGCCGAGAGTGCCGCCGCGCCCTTGCCTGCGCCGGCCCCGCCAGCCACGACCCTGCTCCCGGCACCGGCAAGCGCGCCCCCTGCCGCGCAGTCACAGCCGCTGAGTGCCCCCGTCGCTGCCGTCGCCGCGGCGACCCCGGCCGCGGGCACGCCCGCACCGGCAGCGGCTGGCACCATGCCGCCAGCGCTCGCCGCCGCCGGCGCCGTGCCGCCCGCGGCAACGCCGGGCGCGAGCCCCGAGGACACCAAAGCGGAGGACCTCGCGCCGGCGGCCGAGCCGCCGCCGCCGCTCACCAGCCACGTGCGCCGCGGCACCGCCGACGGCGTGCCCCTGTACCAGGACTGGGCGGCGACACCCGGCACGCAGGTGCCACAGCTGCGGCTCGACCTGCACGTGTACGCAGCGCAGCCCCAGGAACGCTTCGTCATGATCAACATGCACAAGCTGCGCGAGGGAGACGCGCTGCCTGAGGGTCCGCGGGTGGAGAGCATCACGCCCGAGGGGGCGGTGCTCAGCTACAACGGCTCGCGCTTCCTGCTGCCGCGCGACTAAGCGCAAATTGTCACATCCGGAGGCCGCCGCGTTGGCTTTTTGTCGGCTGCTTCACACCCGGCGAGTCCCCCGCGGATGGGGCATCCGAAGCCGGGATGATGAGTTTCACAGAATCCGGCGCCGGTTAGCGACAGGCCGCGCCGCATAGGTCATCGTGGCGGCGCAGGCCGGGCCCCAAGGCCCGACGGGCGGGTTTTCCAGTACTGGACTTACGTGGCCACGAGCACCCAAGCGCAGCCTTCCAAGGGACAGGCGCCGGCCGGCGTCGCCTTCGGCGCCTTTGCGCCGGCCGCCGCGCCGCTCATCGTGCTCACGCAGGACGCCAAGCTCGTCGCGACCCTGAAGAAGGTCAGCGAAGCGCAGCACCCGGTGCACGTCGCCGGCTCCGAGGTCGACCTCGCCGCGGCGCTCATGGCGCAGCAGGCCGGTGTCGCGGTACTCGATACCGCCGCGGTCGCCAGCCCGATCGAAAAGCTGACGGCGCGCCTGCAGTCACAGTTCCCCGAGCTCGTGCTGCTGGTGGCTGGCAGCGCGGACGACCAGGGCTCGCTCGCCACGCAGATCGCCGATGGCTCCGTGCACCGCTTCCTGCACAAGCCGGTCTCCGAGCAGCGCGTGCGGCTCTTCGTCGAGGCGTCCTGGCGGCGTCACCAGGAGGCGCGCACCGGTCGCAGCATCGCCGCGGCAGCGGCCCCGCCCCGGCGCTCGAGCAAATGGCTGCTGATCCTGGCCGCGCTCATCGGCGTCGCCGCCGCCGCCGGCTGGTACTTCACGCGCGGCGATGGCACGCCGGCGCGCGCCCCCTCGGCGGCGCCTCCCGCGGCCGTTGCCGCGACCGCCGCTGACGATGCCGCGCTCGAGCAGCTGCTGCAGCAGGCCGATGCGGCGCTCGCGGCCGGCAACCTCATCACCCCGGAGGGCGGGAGCGCGGCGGATCGCTACCGTGCGGCCCTCAAGCTCAACGCCCGTGACCCGCGCGCCTTCAACGGCCTCGAGCAGGTGATCGACCGGCTGGTCACCCAGGCCGAGGAAGCCCTGCAGGATCATCGCCTGGATGTCGCGCAGCAGCTCGCCGACCAGGCGCGGGCCATCAGCCAGAACCACCCGCGCGTCGCCTTCCTCGCCGCGCAGATCGGTGCACAGCGCGAGCGCGCCGTGCTCGGCAAGGCGCAGCGCGCCGCGGCGAGCGGCGATGTCGGAGCGGCGCTGGCGGTGCTCGATGATGCCACCCGCGGCGGCCACCGCTCGACACTGGTGGATGAGGCGCGCGCGCAGCTCGCGCAGAAGCAGGTCGATGAGCGCGTCGCCGACTTCCTCGACCGTGGTCGCGCCGCACTCGATGGCGGCGCGCTGATCGAGCCGCCCGAACAGAACGCGCGCTTCTTCTTCGAGTCCGCGCGTGCGCTCGCGCCCGCCGACCCGCAGGTGCAGCAGGCGCACCAGGAGCTCATCGCGCGCCTGCAGGGTGAATCGCACCAGGCGGTCGCCGCCGGCAACGCGGAAGCCGCCGACAACTGGGCCAACGCGGCCGCCGAGATCGGCGCCGACGCCGGCGAGGTGGCCGCGCTGCACGCTGCCGCCCAGCAGCTGCGCGGGGCGGCGCGGGCCGACTCGCTCGCGCGCACCGAGTCACTGTTCAACCAGCGCATGGCGCAGGGACGGCTCACCGAGCCCGCCAGCGACAGCGCCAGGTACTACCTCGAACAACTCGCACAGGCCGAGCCGGCCAGCGCCGCTACCCTCGCCGCGCGCACCGCCTTCGAGACCGGCCTGCTGGACGAGGGCCACCGTGCGCTCAGCGCGCACGACCTGCCGCTCGCGCGGCACTGGCTGAGCGAGGCCCAGGCCTCCGGGGCAAGTCCCGCCGGGGTCGCCGCGCTGCAGGCCGACCTCGCCGCAGCCGAGACCGCCAAGCCGCTCGAGGCGGCAGCCGCCTCCGCCGCGGCAACCAACCCCGGCAGCTACGTGGACGCCAGCACGCTCACCCGCACCCACTACGTCGCACCGGAGTTCCCGCGCGCGGCGCGCGAGCGCGGCATCGACGGCTGGGTCGACGTGCAGTTCGTGGTCGGCACGGACGGCGCGGTGAGCGACGCCAAGATCGTCGGCGCGCAGCCGGTCGGCATCTTCGAGCAGGCCGCCCTCGATGCCGTGCGCCGCTGGCACTACCAGCCCGCGCTGCGCGACGGGGCGCCCGCGACCCAGCCCGCCCGCGTGCGGGTGCGCTTCGCGGTGCAGCGATGACCGCCAACCGCTCGGCGGCACCGGCGCGGGTGCTGGTGGTCGACGACAACCCGCGCTACAGCGAGTGGCTGCGCCATCACCTCGACGTGCTGTGTCCGCAGGCGAGCGTCAGCATGCTGAACCTCGCGGAGTTCGAGCACTGGTGCACCATGTTCTCCGGGCGCGACTGCGATCTCCTGATGCTCGCGGCCAACTTCGGCTCGAGCCCCGAGGACCCCGCCGCGCACGGCCTGAAACTGCTGCGGCGCCTGCGCGAGCAGCCGGCCACCCCGGCGGTCATCGCGCTCGCCGAGGACGGCAACGAGCTCACCGCGGTGCGCGCGCTGCAGCTCGGCGCCGTCGACTACGTGCCCAAGCGGCTGCTGACACCCGAGCGCCTCAGCACCGCGGTGCGCGTCGCCCTGCGACGCGTCGAGCGGCGCGTGGCCCGCCGCCTCGCCAGCCTCGCCAACCTCGCCCGTGACCAGGCCGTCAACGCCAAACCGGCGCAGACGGCGGCACCCGCCGCGACCGAGCTCGCCGCCGGCACGCCCGAGGCCGCAGCTCCGGCCGCCGAGGGCGATGCGCTGCAGCCGGCCGGAGTCGCGGCGCTGCTGGCGGCCGCCAACGCGGAGGTCATTCCCGGTTACGTCCTGCGCCTGAAGATCGGTGAGTCGGAGAAAGCCGTGGTGTACCTCGCCACCAGCTCGCATCGCGGCCACAACGTCGCGCTCAAGGTGAGCAAGACGCTGCGTGACGAGGCCGCCGGACGGCAGTTCCTCGAGCGCGAGTACACCGCGATCATGGCGGTGCGCAGCCAGCTCGTGGTCGAGATCTACGACTACGGCGTGCACGGCGGCTTCGAGTACCTGGCGATGGAGTACCTGCCGCGCGGGGACCTGAAGGCCCGTATCCAGCGCGGCGTGAGCGAGCAGGAAGCGCTGCACTACGTGGTGCAGATCGCCTCCGCGCTGCAGGTGGTGCACGAGGCGGGCCTGGTGCACCGCGACCTCAAGCCCCCGAACGTCATGCTGCGCGAGAACGATGGTGTCGCGCTCATCGACTTCGGTCTCGCGCGTGCGCTGGACGGCAACACCCTGAGCACGCACACCGGTGCCCTGCTCGGCTCGCCGTACTACATGAGCCCGGAGCAGGCCCTTGGCGAGGCGCTCGATGCACGCTCGGACTTCTACAGCCTCGGCGTCATCTGCTACGAGATGCTCACCGGCCAGAAGCCCTACAGCGGCAGCACCGCGATGGAAGTGCTGCAGCAGCACGTGAGCTCGCCCATGCCGACGCTGCCGGATGACCTGGCGCGCTACCAGCCCTTCCTCGCGCGCCTGCTCGCCAAGAGCCGCGCCGAGCGCTTCGCCACCGCGGTGGAGATCATCGTGGCGGCGGCCGCGCTGCGCAACGGCGCCTCGGGCGAGGTGCAGACCAGCGCCGCCTAGCTTCTGTGTCGCGCTGGCAGCCGCAGCGGCCGTCCGACCCCGCCTGCCCCCGCCGGCACGCTCGCCCGCACCGGGCCTGAGCGCAACGGCCCCGGCTCCCGGGTGCGCATGATCCAGACGCCTGGCGGGGACTTGAGTGTCGCACGCATGCGGCAGTGCGAGCACGTACACGTGCACGCCGGGCTGCGTCTTCGCGGGGCCAAGCTCTGCATTTATGCGCCGCTCATCAACTCCCTGATGATCCCTGAGACCCGGGTGCCGTCCTCCGCCTATCGCAGAAATGTGCTTTCAGGCCCGGGTGACGCCTCTGATGTCTCGGGGCAGCAGAGTGTCTACGGGTTCGCCCGGGCGCTGCCCGCGCACCGCTGGTAGCCGCGCCCGAGGGCGAGCGCGAGCACGGCCCACGCTGCCGAAGCCACCGCTCCCAGCCAGCCGATCGCGGCTGAACTAGCCCCGAGCCCTCCCGTGAGCGCCTTGTAGAGCGAGCCGCTGAGCGCATCGCCACCGCGGTAGGCGAAGGTGTCGATCAGACTCTTCGCCTGATACTTCTCCTCGCGGCTCACCACGGTGAACAGCGAGTCGCGGCACGGGCGCGTGATGCCGTAGTCGGCCACGCGCCGCACGGCGTACACCCACACCAGCACCATGAAGGTCGGCACGAGCGCATAAAGCGCGTAGCCGGCCACCATGAGCAGCGGCACCGCGACCAGGAGTGCCCGCATGCCGAGCACGCGGAACAGGCGACCGAAGAGCAGCGTCTGCAGCAGGAGCGAGGCGGCCTGCACCCAGAAGTCGATGGTGGCGAAGAAGTGCGTGCGCTCATCGGCGTTGGCGAAAACCTTGGCGACGAAGCGCTGCTGCTCGAGGTACAGGAAAGTGTTAACCCAGGTCATGAAGAGCACGAACACCGCGATGCCGAGCAGGTAAGGCGAGCGTGCCACCTGCGCGAAGGCTGAGAACACCCCGCCGCCGACCCCGGAGTCCGGCCGCGGCGTGGCGCCGCCGGTCGGCGCCCCGGCAGCGCGCGCGCGCCGGATCACCTGCATCATGAACAGCAGCCCCGCGAACAGCAGCGCCGCGGAGACCGGCAGCAGGTTGACGGCGCCGAGTTGCTTCACCAGCAGCTGATCGAGTGCCGGCCCGATGAGGCCCCCGGCGCTGGCGCCCGCCCAGATGAAGCCGAAGAGTCTGCCCGCCTGCTCGCGGCTGAAGACGTCCGCCATCAGGCCCCAGAAAGCTGCCAGCACGAAAAGGTTGAACACGCTCACCCACACGTAGTACGTGCGCGCGATCCAGGTGTGGTCGGAGTGCAGGTGAAACCACACCCAAAAGCCCAGGAGGTTGGCGATGAAAAACGCATACACCCACGGCAGGAACACCGAGCGCGCGAAGCGCGAGGTGAGGTAGCCGTACACCGGCTGCAGCAGCAGCATCGCCACAAACACTCCCCAGAACAGGTAGGGGATCTTGTCCAGCCCCGAAGTCACCCCGAGCGCATCGCGCACCGGGCGCAGCATGGTGTAGCTGGAGAACGTGCACAGCAGCGTCGCAAGTGAGGCCACCACGGATGGGTACTCGCCGGGCTCGAGCACGACCAGACGGCGCAGGAAGTCATTCATGGCATACCACTTCGATGTTGTGATCGTCGGGATCGAGCACGAAGGCCCCGTAGTAGCGCTCGTGGTAGTGCGGGCGCGGGCCGGGGGCGCCGTTGTCGCGCCCGCCCGCGGCGAGCGCCGCGGCGTGGAAGGCATCCACCAGCGCGCGCTCGCGGACCCGGAAGGCGACGTGTACCGGCGGACGGTTGGGGGTGCCCCGGGCGAGCCAGAAGTCAGGTTTTGGCGGCGCGCCCAAACCGGCCACGTCGGTGCCGCCGGTGACCGCGGCGGAAAACTCTGCCAGTACCGAGTAGCCGATCGGGGCGAGGGCCGCGCGGTAAAAGGCGAGCGAGCGTGCGAGATCGCTGACGGTGACTCCGGTGTGGTCGATCATGTCGGCCTCGGACGCGCTGCTGCGGCGCGCTAGTGTGCCACAACAACCCGAGGCACCTTGACGTCTGCGCTCGGCCGGGTGCACCCTGCGGCACGCGCCTGACGGGCGCCGGGGGAAGACCAATGAGAATGAGAAGAAGAGATTTCTGCGCCGCCGGGGCGGCGGCGCTCACCGGACTGCTGCTGCCGCCGCGCCGTGCACGCGCGGGCGATGGCGCCTCAGTGCCGATCCTCGGCAGCGACGGCAAGCAGCTGACACTGTCTGCGCAGGACGTCGATGACCTGCGCTCCGGGCTGCGCGGTGAGCTGCTGCTCGCCGGCGATGAGGGCTACGACGGCGCACGACGCCTGTGGAACCCGGCCTACGACCGCAAGCCCGCCCTGATAGCGCGCTGCCACGGCGCGGCGGACGTGGTGCGCGCGGTCAAGTTCGCCGGTGCCCACTCGCTTCTGACTGCGGTGCGCGGCGGGGGGCACAGCCTCTCGGGTCAGTCCGCGCCCGACCAGGGCTTCATGATCGATCTGGCGCCGATGCGCGCCGTGGACGTCGATCCGCAGGCGCGGCGTGCCCACGTCGAGGGCGGCTCGCTCCTCGGCTTCCTCGACCGCGAGTCGCAGGCCTTCGGGCTCGCCACGACCGTCGGCACGGTAGCCGACACCGGGGTCGCGGGGCTCACTCTCGGAGGCGGCGTCGGTCGCATCGGACGGCGCTTCGGCCTCAGCTGCGACAACCTGCAGTCGGTCGAGGTGGTGACCGCCGACGGGGTGTGGCGGCGCGCCAGCAGCGAGGAGAACCAGGACCTGTTCTGGGCATTGCGCGGCGGTGGCGGCAACTTCGGCGTCGCCACGGCCTTCGACTTCCGCCTGCAGGAGGTGAACCCGCAGATGTACGGCGGCGAGCTCGACTTCCCGCTCGCCGGCGGCGGCAAACTGCTGCGCAGCTTTGCCGACTACCTGAACTCGGCCCCCGACGAGCTGTACGTGGACGTGCAGCTGCAGGGCGATCCCAAGCTCGGCAAGATCATCTCCTTCGACGTGTGCTACAGCGGGCCGGTGGCAGACGCACCGCGGGTACTCGCCGGCCTGCGCAAGCTCGGCAAGCCGCTGAAGGACGAGTTAGGTCCCGCCACCTACACCAAGCTGCAGGGCAGTGCCAACACGCCGGGCTTCGCGCACTTTGCCGCCTACATCAAGGGCGGCCTGATCTATGGCCTCAGCCCGGCGCTCATCGATTCCAGCGTCGACCTGGTGCAGCACGCGCCCAACGACCTGGTGGCCGTGTGGCTGCAGCACCAGGGCGGCGCGATCAGCCGCGTCGCGCCCGAAGCCACTGCCTACTTCGGCCGTGGCGCCAGCCACAACCTCGGCGTCGCCGGGGCGTGGCCGGTCGGCAGTCCCGAGGCCGAGCAGAACAAGGAGTGGGTCCGCAACGCCTGGGCGAAGATCGAGCCCCTGACACGCGGCAACTACGTGAACATCGCCAACACCGATGACCGTGACAGCCGCGTGCACGCCGCCTACGGCGACAACTACCCCCGGCTCGCATCCCTCAAGAAGCGTTACGATCCCACCAATCTGTTTCACTTGAATGCCAACATCAAACCGGCTGCCTGAGGTGCATGACGATGGCGTGACAGCGCCGCGCTTGACACACCTGCGTCATAAAGGTGCAATGCTCGGCGCGGGTACACGGGCCAGCGGTCGGGAAGGCCGGAACAAGAGCGCATGCATCTCGTCGACACGACCCTGTTCTATTCCCCGACCAGCGGTGGCGTAAAGCGTTACCTCTCGGCGAAGCACGCCTGGCTCGCGGCACACACCTCCTGGGAACACACCATCGTCGTGCCGGGCCGTCACGGCGAGATCCAGCGCGGCGGCGTGTGTACGCTGCCCGGCTACCCGGTACCGGGGACCTTCAACTACCGGCTGCCGCTCAACCCGCGCCGCTGGGTGCGGCTGCTGGATGCCCTGGAGCCGACGCTGATCGAGGCCGGGGACGCCTTCCACCCGGCGTGGTGCGCATGGCGCGTCGCGCAGCGGCGCGGCATCGGGCTGATCGCCTTCTATCACTCCAATCTGCCGCAGATCATCGGCCGCCGCTTCGGTCGGGCTCTCGCGGAACCGGCGATCCGCCGCTATCTGCGCTGGCTGTACGAACGCTTCGACGTGGTGTTCGCGCCGAGCCGCCTGATGTGCGCCTACCTGCACGACCTGGGGGTCGAGCAGGCGGTGCACCAGCCGCTCGGAGTGGATGCCGAAGTCTTCAGCCCGCAGCGCCGCGGCATTCCCGTGCGCGAATGCCTCGGACTGCCCGCCGACGCGCGCGTGCTGCTGTATGCCGGACGCTTTGCCGGGGAAAAGAACCTGCCGGTGCTGTTGCAGGCCTTCGCCCGCCTCGGCTCGCCCTATCACCTGCTGCTGATCGGCGGCGAGTACGCTGCGCGCCCGCAGCCCAACATCACCATGCTGCCGTATCGGCGTGACAGCCTCGAGCTCGCGGGCTGGATCGCCTCCGCGGACGCGCTGGTGCATGCCGGCACCAGCGAGACCTTCGGGCTGGTGACACTCGAGGCGATGGCCTGTGGGCGGCCCGTGGTCACCGCGCGCGCCGGGGCGTTTCCCGAATTCGTCGACGAGAGTGTCGGGATGCTGGCTGAGCCGCACAGCGCGGCCAGCATGGCGGAGGCGATCGCGGCACTCTACGAGCGCGATCTGGACGCGGTCGGCTCGGCCGCCCGCGCGCGGGTGCTGCGCCAGTTCACCTGGCACCGCGCCTTCCATGCGCAGATGGCTACCTACGCCTCGCTCGCCGGCTCGCAGCGCCTGCCGCTGCCGGATGCGGAAATCCTGCCGCTGCGCTCGCCGAGCTCCTAAGCGGTCTTCTTTTACCCCGCGATCGCTGCCCACAGTGCATCGCTCGCGGTGGTGACACTGGCTGCCGATCCCACGCGGCTCCGAGAACTGGGTGCGCGCCTGCAGCGCAACGCAACCGTCTGACGAAGCCACTCTTCGACTGCGCCTGGCAGGCGCGGCACGTCGAGGCCGCGTACGGACTCATGTACGAGCGCCTCCAGCGCGGCCTGGCACCGCAGTATCTGGAGATCTCGAGTTAGTCGACCCGTCAGCGCGTGATCAGCAGCACGCCCCCGAACAGCAGCAGCGCGCCGGCGGCCCGCACCATCGTGAGTGGATGGTGCGGAAATCCCAGCCAGCCGAAGTGATCGACCAGGAGCGAGGTCAGCAGCTGCCCGAGCACCACCAGCGCGAGGAGCGTCGCGGCCCCGAGCCGCGGGCCGACGACGACGCTCGAAGCGACGTAGAAGGCACCCAGCACCCCGCCCAGCCACGCCCAGGCGGGCACCGCCTGCAACTGGGCGCGCAGCGGCAGCGGCGTGCGCGCGATGAGGAGATACAGCGCGAGCGCCGCCGAGCCCACCAGGAAGCTGATCAGCGCCGCAACGATCGGACTGCCGAGGACGGCGCGCAGCGTGCTGTTCATGCCGACCTGCACGACCAGTCCTGCGCCGACGCCGAGGCCCAGAAGATAAATGAGTGCCTGCATCAATGCTCCTTCAGCGGCGCAGCGCGCGCAGCAGCCCAAGTCCCGCTCGGCTCGCCGCCAGCGCGAGCACGATGCGCCACAACAACCGCTTGGCGATAGGCACTGCCCGCGGCGGCAAGGCGCGGTAGAACTCCGCGCCGCTCGCGCGGGTCAGGTGCACGGCCCGCGCCGCGATGCGCCACTCCCGCTCGCCGCAGCGCACGGCGTACTGCCCGCCCGGCAGCGCCTCCACCCGCACATCCTCGAGCCGCTCGGGCAGCTGCGCCGGGGGTGCCGAGAAGGCGAGCACGGTCTCATCCTCGGGCGCCGCGGCGGTCGCGCCGCGCAGCGTCAGCCCGAGGGGCGGCGGCCCCGTTTCCACCCGCACCGCTCCACGGAAGGCGAGCAGCACTTCAGCCATCGGCGACGGGCTCGACGCGCACTTCGGTGATCACCGAGTTGGCGATGAAGCACTCCTCGTGGGCGCGGTGATGCAGGGCGGAGAGTCGCCCGGCATCGGGGCGGCGCTCGCCGCAGAAAACCACGCGCGGCCGCAGCGTGACACGCAGCATGGCGATGCGCCCCGCGGGGTTGCGTCCCATGAGGCCCAGCGCCTCATCGTGGTAATCATCGACGCACAAGCCCTCGCGGCGCGCGAGGTCGAGAAACCAGAGCATGTGACAACTCGCGAGCGAGGCGACGAAGGCTTCCTCGGGGTCGATCGCCGCTTCAACCGACATCGGCAAACGCACAACCTGCGGTGAGGACGATGCCGGCACCTCGAGGCCGTCGAACTGCCAGGTGTGGGCACGGCTGTAGCGGTTGTCCATGAAGGGGGCCGCGCCGCGGCGCCAGCGGATCTGCGCCCGATACTCGTGGCCGGCCATGTGGTTTTGCTCCGTGGGCTGCTTCCGGTGATTGTACGATAGCGGCGTGACCGAGCTCGAACCCCGCCGCGACCTGACGCTCACGCACGCCACCTCCCTGGTGGTCGGCATCACCATCGGCACCGGCGTGTTCCTGAAATCGGCCGCCATGGCGCAGGCGGTCGGCACGCCGGCGCTCGTGCTGTCGGCCTGGGTGGTCGCCGGACTCGTGGCGCTCATGGCTGCGCTGTGCTTCGCGGAGCTCGGCGCGCTTCTGCCGGACGCGGGTGGCGAGTACGTCTACCTGCGCGCCGCCTTCGGCGAGGTGCCGGGGTTCCTGTACGCCTGTAACAGCTTCGTCCTCGGCGGCGCGAGCGTCGCCGCCTACGGCGCGGCGGTCGCCATCTTCGTGGCCGACATCCACCCATTCGCGCCGCACTGGGCGGCGTGGCACCTCAGCTTCTTCGGTGCCGAGCGCACCATCGAGGTCGGCGCCCGCCAGCTAATTGCGGTCGCCGTGATCGCGCTGTTCGCTGCCATCAACTGCGCCGGCGTCATGTTCGGCGGGCGCGTGCAGACTGCGCTCACCGTCATCAAGGTGCTGGCGATCCTCGGCGTGGCCGTGGGCGTGTTTCTGTTTTCCGGCGTGCACGATGCCGGCAATCTCGCCGCCCCGCCCGGCGCGGCCAGCGGCGGCTTCGCCGGGTTCGGCGCGGCCATGTTCGCTGCGCTGTGGGCCTACAGCGGCTGGCAGTACCTGCCGATGGCGGCGAGCGAGGTGCGCGAGCCGCAGCGCAACCTGCCGCGGGCCATCATCGGCGGCACACTGCTGGTACTCGGCATCTACCTGCTCATCAACTTCGCCTACCTGTACGCGCTGCCGTTCTGGCAGGTGGCGAGCGCCAACTCCACCGCCTATCCGGAGGCTCCCTCGGTGGCGGCGCGCGCGGTGCAGACCTTCCTCGGTGCGCGTGCCCAGGCCGTGGCCGCGCTGATCTTTCTCATCTCCACGGCAGGCTCGCTGAATGGCACCATCCTCACGCGCGCGCGCGTGGCCTACGCTTCCGCGCGCGACGGCTTGTTCTTCCGGCCTTTCGGAAGGCTGAGTCCCGGTGCCCGCGTGCCTTTTGTTTCAATCGTGTTGCTGTGCATGTGGGGTACGCTGCTCGCCCTCACCGGCACCTTCGACCAGCTCACGAACATGGCGGTGATGTCGTACGCGCTGTTCTGGATTCCGGTAACCCTCGCCCTCATCGTGCTGCGCGGCAAGCGTCCGGACGCCCCACGCCCATTCCGCGTGCCGCTCTATCCCTGGGTGCCGCTACTGGTGGTCGTCATCATGTCGTGGATCGTGGTGAGCGCGCTCCTCACCTCGCCAGCGGAGTCGCTGGCGACCATCGTGCTGATCCTCCTCGGCTTGCCGCTCTATCCCCTCTTCCGTCGCGCTTCGCGTCGCGGACCAGCATAGCGGGCGCGTCGCTCCCGCGCGCTGCCGGCGCGCTACGCGCCGAGTCTTCTACGGTAGAATCTGACCGAAGCACGGTATTGGTAATCAAGATGGCTACGCGCAAGCTCCACATCGGTGGGCAGGTCAGAACGCCGGGTTGGGAAGTCCTCGACGCGAACCCCGGCCCGTGCGTAGACCACGTCGCGAACGCCAGGGACCTGCGAATTTTTGAGGACGGGCTCTTCGAAAGTATCTACGCCTCCCACGTCGTCGAGCATCTGGACTACCTGGAGGAACTGGAGAAGACGCTGGCGGAGTGGCATCGCGTACTGGCGCCGGGCGGAACGCTGTACGTGAGCGTGCCGGATCTCGATGTGCTCGCGCGCCTGTTTGTCGATCGCCGGCTGCTGTCGACCGAGGAACGTTTCCTCGTGATGCGCATGATGTTCGGCGGTCATGTGGACAAGTACGACTACCACGTGGTGGGGCTGAACGATGAGTTCCTCGGTGGCTACCTCACGCATGCGGGGTTCACCGATATACGCAGAGTAGGCGAGTTCGGCCTTTTCAGCGACAGCAGCACCAGTGAGATTAAGGGCGTACCGATCAGCCTGAACATGATCGCCAACAAGGCGAAACGCTCCTGACCACAGCGCCGCCCTTACGGCGCTCCCTCCCCCGGTCAACGAGTCTCCAGCTCCCACAGTGTCAGCGGCGCACCGCGCCGCACCCAGAACCCGAGGCCTGCCTCCAGGAAGCGCCGTCGCAGACGGCTGCGGTACCAGAGCGCGCTGCGCAGATGCACCGCGGTATCGGTGCGCTCGGGATCGGCGTTGTGCTCGAGGTCGTAGCGGGTGAGCGCGGTGAAATACAGCACCCCGCGGCACAGACGCGCGAAGTTCTCCAGCGCGCGTGCCGCCGCGCGCGCCTCCAGGTACTGCAACACGTCGTAGCAGATGACGAGATCGAAGGGCGTCTGGCTGCGATAGTCCTCGATGCGCGCGTGCTGCCAGCCATAGCGTGCGCACAGGTACTCGCTCGCCTCGATGGCGACGTACTGCGCCCGGGGCAGCAAGCGCCGCAGTGCCGCGCGCAGCAGCCCCGTGCCGCAGCCGGCCTCGAGGATGCGCCGCACCGGCAGCCCCGCGTGCTCGGTCAGCGAGGCGATCAGGCGCGCCCGCGCGCGCATCTCGGCGCGGCCGGCCACCGCCGTGCGCGGGTCGAAGTAGTAGCGACGGTAGTAGTCGCGATCGAAGTTCACCGGCTCGGTCCGCTCAGGCGTCCAGGAGGCATGCTGAATGTTGCCTGAACACGCGGCGGCGCGCGTGCGTGACGGCCGACCTCACCTCCCGGTGCGCGCCGGCCTCAGTTGGCGGCGACCTCTGTAGGCCGCGCGCCGGCTCGCGCGTTGCAGTACTCACCAGAGCGCGCAGCCTGCGCGCCTCGGAAGGAGAGCGATGATGCGAGCCCGAGCCCGTGTGTCCCTGATCGCAGGCCTGCTGTCGTGTGCGCTGCTCGGCGGCTGCATCGTCACCCCCGCCGAGCCCGCGGAGGTCGTGACTTACAGCCCACCCCCGCCGGTGCGCTACGAAGCGATCGGCGTGGCTCCCTCTGCCGGATACTTCTGGGTCGGTGGTGCCTGGTTCTGGGAGGGCGGCCGCTACGCCTGGCACCCCGGCTACTGGCAGGCCCCGCGCCCCGGCTACCACTGGGTGCCCCATACCTGGCACCCGGTCGGCAACACCTGGCACATGCAGCCGGGCCACTGGGCGCGGCGCTGAGGCACCCGCGCGAATTTGCACTCGCTTGCCGCGCGCTGCACACTGCCTGGCCTGACCATAAATCCGAATGGGGGCGACGATGAGGGGATGGCGGATGCGCCACGCGGTACTCGTGGTGGCGATGGCGGCGGCGGTGCTCGGTTCCGCGTCCGCGGCGGACAAGCCGGGCAAGTTCACCCTCACCAGCCCGGATTTCACCCAGGGCGGCAGGATTGCCGCGGCGCAGGTCTTCAACGGCTTCGGCTGCCAGGGAGGCAACGTCTCCCCGGCGCTGAGCTGGAGCAACCCGCCCCCCGGCACTCTCAGCTTCGCGCTCCTGGTGCACGACCCCGACGCTCCCACCGGCAGCGGCTGGTGGCACTGGGTTCTCTACAACATCCCCGGAAACGCAAGCTCGCTCGCCGCCGGGGCGGGCGATCCCAAGAAAGGCCAGCTGCCCGCCGGGGCAGTGCAGGGCCGCACGGACTTCGGCACTGCGGGCTACGGCGGCCCCTGTCCCCCGCCCGGGGAACCGCACCACTATTTCTTCCGGCTGTATGCCCTCAAGGTTGCCAGGCTCGACCTGCCGTCGGATGCCACCGCGGCCTTTATCGGCTTCAACGTGCGGGCCAACTCGCTCGGCAGTGCGGAGCTCATGGGAGTCTATGGCCGCTAGAGGCAGCCGCGAGCGCCGGGCGGCCGTGTGGCCGTGGCTGGTCATGCCCCTCATCGTGCTCGTGGCCTTCTGGGCGCTCTACCGCGTACATCAGCGGCCCGGCGCTCTGGCGGCCCCCGCCGATTCCTCGGCGGCCCCGAGCCACGGGCCCTGAGGCGCCCGGAAGTGGCGCGGCGGGGTCGGCGCGGCTAGCATAGCCGCCCCTTTTTCCGTCCCGGCGGCCTACGCCGCCTCGCGCATGCCCCGCTTGAAACCCACTCCCCGCAGCACGCGCCGGACCAAGGCGCACCAGCCGCGCCGACGCGCCCGCGCGCCCAAGGTCGGCTTCGTGAGCCTCGGGTGCCCGAAGGCGCTGGTGGACTCCGAGCGCATCATCACGCAGCTGCGTGCGGAAGGTTACGAGGTGGCGCCGAGCTACCAGGCCGCTGACGTGGTCGTCGTCAACACCTGCGGGTTCATCGACGCGGCGATCGATGAGTCGCTGGAGGCGATCGGCGAGGCGCTCGAGCAGAACGGGCGCGTCATCGTTACCGGCTGCCTCGGCGCGCGCCCCGAGCGCATCCTCGAGCGCCATCCGCGCGTGTTGAAGGTGACCGGTCCGCACGCCTACGAGGAAGTGGTGGGCGCGGTGCACGAGCAGCTGCCGCAGCCGCACGATCCGTTCCTCGACCTCCTGCCGCCGCAGGGCGTGCGCCTGACGCCACGCCACTACGCGTATCTGAAGATTGCCGAGGGCTGCAACAACCGCTGCAGTTTCTGCATCATCCCGGCGATGCGCGGCAAGCTCGTCAGCCGGCGCATCGACGACGTCATGCGTGAGGCCGAGCGCCTGGCAGGCGCGGGCGTCAAGGAGCTGCTGGTCATCTCGCAGGACACCAGCGCCTACGGCGCCGACATTCGCTACGCCTGCGGCAGCTGGCGCGGGGTTGACTACCAGAGCCGCTTCATCGATCTGGCGCGCGCGCTCGGGGAGCTCGGCGTCTGGGTGCGCCTGCACTACGTGTATCCGTATCCGCACGTCGACGGCGTGATCCCGCTCATGGCCGAAGGCCGGGTCCTGCCCTACCTCGATATCCCCTTCCAGCACGGCAGTCCCACGGTGCTCAAGCGCATGCGCCGCCCGGCGCACGCGGTGGACACCCTCGCGCGCATCCGCGCCTGGCGCCGTGCCTGCCCGGACCTGACGCTGCGCAGCACCTTCATCGTCGGCTTCCCGGGGGAGACGGAGGCCGAGTTCCGCGAGCTGCTCGCATGGCTGGAGGAGGCCGAGCTCGATCGCGTCGGTTGCTTCAAGTACTCACCCGTGGAGGGGGCCGCGGCGAACGCGCTGCCCGGACAGGTAAGCGGCGAGATCCAGGAGGAGCGCTACGCGCGCTTCATGGAGCGCGCCGCCGCCATCAGCGCGCGGCAGCTGCGCGCTCGCATCGGGCGGCGGTTGCGGGTGCTCATCGATGAGGTGCAGGACGGCACGGCGCTGGCCCGCAGCCAGGCCGAGGCGCCGCAGATCGACGGGGTGATACGCATCGCCAACGCGCGCGGGCTGCGCGTGGGCGACTTCGCCGAGGTCGAAGTCACCGGAGCCGACGCCTACGACCTCACCGCCCGCCTCTGCTCCGCGGCGGGCGGTGTGGTGCCACGTCCTAAGAGCTCATCCCGAGCGATTTCATGATCTGGGCGGCCTGATCCTTCACCGCCTGCGCCTTGCTCATCGCGCCGACGTAGTCCCCGGAGCTGGCCGCCGCCGCGGCATCTCCCCAGGCTGACTTCATCGAATCGAGTCCGGACTTCGCCGCCGCCAACGTGTCCTTGCTCACGTTCGCCGGCAGGTGGTGGGACTTGGACAGGATGTCGACGCGGCTCTGGATCGCTTCCACCATCTTCGGCACGTCCGTGCTCATCGCGCCCCAGGCGTCCTTCGCCTTGGCCATCGCGGCTTCGGCATCCGCGGCCTTGGCCGCGGCAGCGTCCTTGAGGCTGCCGATCGCCGCCGTGATGGCCGGAGCTGCCGCCAGCACCGCCTTGTAATCACCCTTGGCGAGGGCGTCCTTGGCGCTGGCGATCTGCGCCTGCACGGCCTGCAGCTGGTCGGGCACGTATTTCTGTGCCTGATCCTGCACTGCCGCAAGCGCGGTCTCGGCGCTCGCGATCGCCTGCTCGGCGGGACCCTTCTGGTTGGCGCAGCCCACCACGAGCACGGCCAGCATCGCGGTGAGCAGCCACACGAGTTGCTTCTTCATTTTCGACATCCTCTGTTGCGGTTGGGACGGAATACGCCCTCGGTCAGGGAATCTTCAGCTTCTGCCCCGGGAAGATCTTGTTGGGATCCTTCAAGACGTCCCGGTTGGCCTGGAAGATCTTGGTGTAGAGCGCGGGGTCGCCGTAGTACTTCTGGGCGATCTTGGAGAGCGTGTCGCCCGCTTGCACGACGTGGGTCTGGGTGTAGGGGTTGTCGCCCGGGGGGCTGGTCTGGTCCGCCATGGTGTCCTCCACGATCCTTAGGTTTCTTTCGGGTCCGTGCGTTCCTCAATTCGCGTGCGGCGGGGCTGGAAAGCTTGCGTACCGTCTTGTTCTCGTGACCCGACAAGGGCGCCGCGGCGACCGGACTGACAGGGCCGGCGGCCACAGGGTAACAGAAGGCCGGAGCCTATCCCAACGGCTGCGCCCGCGCTGTCAGACCACGCCGGCAGGCGCAGTCCTACCCGGGTCGCACACGCTCACCGCGCACCGCATCATCGACGCTCGAGTAGTCGAGGCCGCCGGCGCCCAGCTGCGCCACACGCGCGCGCATGAGGGCCTCACGCGCGCGGTCCTTGAGGCGCGCCACGCGCAGCTCTCCGCCGCGCTGGCCGAGCCATGCGCAGAACTCCAGGAAGGATTCCAGCGCGGTGCTGTCCAGATCGGGCGACTCTTCGAGGCTCAACACCAGCACGCGCGTACCCGGCTGCGCCAGCACGCGCTCGCGCAGCTGCGTGAACAGCGGCTCGGCGTTGGCGAAGAACAGCGGTTCCTCCGGACGCACCACCAGCAACCCCGGCTGCGTGTACGCGTCCGGGAAGCGCGCGATGTTCACGTAGTCGTGCTGGCCGACGCGGCCGAGGATCGCGAGCCGCGGGCGGGCCAGCGAGCGCACCAGCATGGCGAGACTCAGGGCGATCGCCGCGAGCAGACCGTTCAGCACACCAAGGACCAGGACGAACAGCACCGCGGCGAATGCGAGCAGCCGGTCGCGCTGCCACAGGAAGTAGTTACTGAACACCGCCGGACGCAGCGATTTGCTCACCGCGTGGATGACGATCGCAGCCAGCACCGGCTCGGGAATGCGCTCGATGAGCGGCAGGAAAACCACTACCAGCACCAGGATGACGGCCGCGGCGGTGAGTCCCGCGACCCGAGACTGCGCGCCCGCGGCATCGTTGGCGGAGGTGCCCGAGTAACCGGCGCCGACCGGCGTGCCCTGCAGCAACCCGGCAAGGACGTTGCCCACGCCGAGCGCCACGAGGTCGCGGTTGGGCTGCACCGACTCGTCGTGCCGCAGTGCAAAGGTGCGGATCGAGCCGTAGGACTCGGCGTACAGGATGAACATCAGAGCCAGCGAGAACTCACTGATCTGCAGCCAGTGCAGCCCGGGCGGCAGCGAAAACGTGGGAACGCGCAGCGCCAGATGGATCGGGCCGGTGAGCGCCACGTTATGCGCGGCGAGGTAGCCCGAGGCGGCGATGCTGGCAACGATCACGACCAGCGTACCCGGGATGCGCGGCAGCCGTTCGAGCAGGAACAGGCCGGCAAGTGCCGCCACGCCGCATGCGAGGCTCGGCAGCTGCCACCCGCCATAGCCGCGCACCAGCTCGGCGAGCAGGGGGAAGAACCCGCTGCTCTGGGCGTGCACCCCGACCACTTGCGGCCACTGCTTCACGGCGATTACGAGCGCGAGCCCGAAGGTGTAACCGCGCAGCACCGGGCGGGCAATCAGGGTCGAGATCGCCCCGAATCGCAGGATGCCGGCGAGCGCGAAGGCCACTCCGGTGCCTACCACCAGCACCGAGGCGAACAGCGCACGCTGCGCGGTGTCAGTTGCCCCGAGCGCGAGTAGCGCCGATGCCAGCACCGCGGCCGACGAAGAGGTGGCGGTGACGATGGCGTAGCGGCTGCTGCCGATCAGGCCGTAGCAGCTGAGTCCGGCGAACAGCGCGATCACGCCGGCCTGCGGCGGCAGGTTCGCAACCCCCGAGTACGCCACCGCCTCGGGCAGCAGCAGTCCGGCGATCGACAGTCCCGCCAGGAGATCGGCGAGGGGAACTCTTGTTCTCATTCCCGCCAATCGTAACGCAAGGGTCTTCGGCGGTGTCGCTCAGGCCGGCGCGGCCTCGGCTCCGCGGTTACGCCGCCGGCGCGCCGGCTCGACGCCCTTGCAGCTCACGTGAGTCGGCACCCCGCAGACCTCGCTGGCGGTGCCGGCGCCGTGGCCGGGTCAGTGAGCCACAAATATGTGCTCGGGAGTCAGGCCGGCGAGGTGGCGTTCATACATCTGGGTATACGCACCTTCGATGTGTTTCGCGAGCAGCGCCGCGTCAAACAGCGGCGTGGTCTTTAGATTGTGGTTCAGCTTCGCGCGGATTTCAGCGAGCCGAGGCGGGTCGCGGGCAAGCTCCACTGCCAGCGTCTCATATTGCTGCGGTGTCGACGTGATCAGCTCCGGGAGACCAATCGATGTGAGCAGGCTGGCGGCCACACGCGCGGCGAAAGACTCACCGATCCGGGTCAGTACCGGCAGACCCGCCCGCAATGCGTCAATGGCGGTTGAGTGTGCGTTATAGGGCAGCGTATCGAGGAACAAACCGGCGGCCTGCTGACGCGCCAGGTGGTACTTCATCGGCACGCGCGGCGCGAACAGCACACGTGCACCGCTCACCCCCCTCGCCTCCGCCTCCCTGCGCAGGTTGGTGATGGCAGTTTCGCTGGCAGCCGCTAACCACAACACGCTTCCCTCGACCTGCCTCAGTATTCGCATCCAGCCATCGAAGACTTCCGGAGTGATCTTGTAGTTGGTGTTGAAGTTGCAAAATACGAAACCGCTTGAGGGCAGGCCGAGTTCCTGGCGCGCGGGCTGCTGGCTTGGGCTGTCCTGCAGACCGTCATTGGCGAGATAGCTGTTGGGGAGGTACGCGATCTTCTCCGCGTACTGCTGACGACTGCCCTCCGGAATGACTGTATGGTCAGCAATGAGGTAATCGATGTAGGGCGCGCCCATGGTTGCGGGATAGCCGAGATAACTGACCTGCAGCGGCGCGGCCCGGTAGGCGAATATTCCCGTTCGCGACCCGCGCGTGAATCCGGTCAGGTCGACCGCTATGTCGATCTGCAAGTCTCTTGAAATCTGTGCGATCTCCATATCCGAGTTTGCGTGTACGTCCAAAAACCGCTCGAACGCCGCGAGCAGGCGCGCTCTCATCTCATCCTGCTTGTCGGGGCCCAGGGAAAACGCCGTGACTTCGAAGCGCTCTCTGTCATGCAACTCAAAAAGCCGCGCTGCCGCCAGCGCGACCGGATGCTCATGCAAATCGGCAGAGTAGTAGCCGACGCGAATTCGCTGCCCGCGACTCCGCCCGGAAATCGATGACAGCTCTGTACGTTCCGGATATTGCTCGCGAATCCAGGTCTCGGCGGCCCGGCGGTGCAGCGGCAATGAATCGATCAGGGACAGAACGGGGAAAGGCGAGCTGGCGCGCTTGCCCTGCTCGATTCTGCTCGCCAGCTCCCTGAGGTCAGACTCGTGAGCACCCCAGGTACCCACGAGCATCTTCGTGTGCACCATGTTTCCGTGCAGCCAGTCATACTCCGAATTGAGCTGTAGCGCACCCCGGTAGCTGTCGAGCGCGGCATCGTGATGCTTGAACTCCGCCATCAGGTCACCGCGGTTGATGTGGCCCGCAACGTAGTCCGGCTTGAGGTGCAGCGCGCGCTCGTAGCTCTCGAGGGCGGCCTCGAACCGCTTTAGCTCGACCAGCACGTTACCGCGGTTGATGTGATTCGCCACGTTGTCGGGCCTGAGTCGTGCCGCGCGTTCGTAGCTGTCCAGCGCCGCCTCAAAGCGCTTGAGTTCGCGAAGTGCGGTGCCGCGGTTGGTGTACGCCGCTGCGTGATCCGGCTTGAGCCGCAGTGCGCAATCGTAGCTTTGCAGTGCGGATTCGAAGCGTTTGAGCTCTCGTAGCGCGTTGCCGCGGTTGTAATGGGCTTCCGCATAATCGGGCCTGAGGCGCAGCGCCGCATCGTAACTCTCGACTGCCGCCTCGAAGCGCCTGAGATCCTGTTGAACCGAACCACGATTGTTGTAGGCCTCGGGAGAATCCGGCCGCAGTTGCAGTGCACGCTCGTAGCTCTCCAGCGCCGCGTCGAAGCGCTTGAGTTCCCGTAACGCGTTACCGCGGTTGTTATAGGCCGTGGCGTAGTCGGGCCGAAGGCGCAGTGCGCGCTCGTAGCTCTCCAGCGCCGCGTCGAAGCGCTTCAGGGCCTGCAGCGCATTGCCGTGATTGTTGTAGGCCTCGGCAGACTCCGGGTTGAGTTGCAGCGCGCGCTGGTAACTCCCGAGCGCGTCGTCAAAGCGCTTCAGGCTTTGCAGACAATTGCCGAGTTTGCCGTGTGCCGCGGCGTTTGCGGGGTCCGCAGCTACCGCTCGTTGCAATAAGGCCGCCGCTTCCGATAACTGGCCCGCGTGAGCGCGGATGTCGGCGAGCACGCTAAGTGCCTCAAAATGACTCTCGCGGTAGCTCAGAATCATCCTGCAGAGCTGCTCGGCCTTGGCCCACTCGCCGGCGCCGTAGAGGCCGGCGGCCTGTTGCATTGCCTGTGGCAGCGTGAGGAAGAGTCGATTCTTCACAGGGCCTCGAAATGGTCGGCGGCTTTGGCGCGGGCGCCATGGGTTGCCGGTGCTGGCACGGCAGTGCTCGTGCGCTGCACGACGGCAGTACCGCCTGGCTAACCCTGAATGTCTGCCGGTGCGAGCCCCGCGATCGAGCGCTCATACATGAGCGTGTAGACGGCCTGCAGATCGGCGGTGAAGCGCTCCACGTCAAAGAGAATCGCGCTGGCGCGCCCGTCGATCAGCCGCTCCCTGAGGCTGCGCAGCCTGTCGGGCGCCTGGGCCAGCTCGATCGCCAGGCGCTCGTAGTCATCCTGTCCTGATGCGATGAGCTCCGGGAGACCGAGGCTCTGCAACAGGCTGCTCGCGACCCGTGAGGCAAGCGACTGCCCGGGCAGCGTCAGCACCGGCAAGCCGGCACCCAAGGCATCGCTCGCAGTGGTGTGGGCATTGTACGGAAAGGTGTCCAGAAACAGGTCGGCCGCTCGATAACGCGCCAGATGGTCAGTCATTGACGCAACGCGCTCGGCAAAAACCAGCCGCTCCGCTCCGATACCATGGGCCGCAGCGGCCTTGCGTAGATTCGTTGCCGCCACACCGATGTTTTTCGCCAGCCACAGAACGCTGCCGGGGACGGCGTGCAGAATGCGCATCCACCCGGCAAATACTGTGGGCGTCAACTTGAAGGCGTTGTTGAAACAACAATAAACAAAGCCGGTCTCCGGCAGCCCCAGTTCGGTGCGCGCGTAGCGTCGCGTGGGCTCCAATCGGGCGGTTTCGTTCACCTGATAGCAGTGCGGCAGATATGCCACCTGCTCCGCATAGTTTGCACGCGCCTCGGGTGGAATGAGTACCCGGTCGGCGATGAGATAGTCCATGTAAGGTGCCGCCATCGTGCCCGGGTAACCCAGGTAGTTGACCTGCACCGGTGCGGCCCGCTGCGCAAATATGCCCGCGCGGTGGTGCGCGGTAAATCCGGTGAGATCTACGGCAATATCGATACCCAGCTCCCGTGACCGACGCGCGACCTCGCGGTCGGACTGGCGCCGTACGTCGTGGAACTGGTCGAACGCACCGCGCAGCCGCGCGCGCATGGCGTCCTCGCCGTCCGGCCCAAACGAGAATGCGATCACCTCGAAGCGCCGTCGATCATGCCGTTCGAACAGCGCAGCGGTGAGATGCGCGACCGGATGCTCCCGGAAATCGGCGGAATAGTAGCCAACGCGGATCCTGCCATCGGTGGCGCGCCGGTGGCGCCTGGGCGCTACCTCTTGCGGCGGGCAGAACTCCTGAACGAAGTCGGCCGCGACCTTGCGATGCAGAGCCGGCGAATCGATGATCGGAAAGACCACAAAGGGTTGGGCCGCGGTCGCGCCGTCCTCGATCCGCTTCAGCAGCTCCGCGGCGTGCGTTTCCCAGTCGCGCCAGTCACAGACATTCATCCTGGCGTAAAGCCAATGGCCGTACATCCACGGCAAAGTCGGTGACGCCGCCAGCGCGCGCTCGTAGCATTCCAGTGCCGATTCGTGCCTGCCATGCTGCCAGTGCAGCTCGCCACGGTTACGGTGTGCCTCGGCGTACTCCGGTTTGAGCTGCAGAGCGCGCTGAAAACTCACCTCCGCCTCGGCGGGCCGCTCCAGCTCGGCAAGCAATACCCCCCTGTTGTACCAAGCCTGCTCATCGTTCGGGTTGAGGCGCAGCGCGTGCTCGTAACTGCCAATAGCCTCTTCCAGGCGTCTGAGCTGCTGCAGGGTAAGGCCACGATTGGAGTGAGCCGCAGCACAGTCGGGCATCAGTTCGAGCGCCCGCTCGTGGGCCGACAGCGCCTCGTCCATGCGGCCGAGCTTGCCCAGCACGGCGCCGCGGTTGGTAAGCGCCTGCGCATTTCCGGGAGCCAGCTGCACCGCGCGTGAGAAACTCTCCAATGCCTCGCTGAGGCGCAGCTGATCGAACAGTACCTTGCCGCGATTGTTGTACGCCTCGGCGAACTCGGGATTGAGCAGCAAAGCGCGGTTGTACGCAGCGAGCGCGTCCGAGAAGCGCCGCAACTCCCGCAGAGCGTTGCCGCGATTGAAGTGAGCCTCGGGATAGTTCGCGCGGCGTTGCAAGGCGCGATCGAAGGACACAAGTGACTCGTCCGCCCGGTTGAGCTTCAGCAGGACATTGCCCAGGTTGTTGTAGGTGCTCGGCTCCTCGGGGCGCAAGGCCGCTGCACGCACAAACAACGCGGCAGCTTCCTCGTGACGACGCGATGCGGCAGTTATGATTCCAAGCAAATATACCGCGGGAAAATCATTCGGCTGGGCGCGCACGATCTCGCGGCATATCAGCTCTGCCCCGGCCTGATCACCTTTGTTCAGCCGAGCCTGGGCCTCGGCAAAACTCGTGACGCGCGGAGCCACTTGATTGCCGGCAGGGAGCATCTTTTGAGGATAGCACCGCAGCCGCTGCTCGGCGTGCGCCTCGGCCAGACCGCCACTTTAACGTGACTGCAACAAGTTTCGGTTAGGCAGACCAGCGCGCCGCGGGTCGCAGCTGTCGCTGGCGCCGACTACTCGACGGTAACGCTCTTGGCCAGGTTGCGCGGCTGATCGACATCCGTGCCCCTCAGAATCGCCGTATGGTAGGCGAGCAGCTGCAGAGGAATGGTGTAGACCACGGGCGCTTGTACGTACGTCACGTGCCGGGGCATCTCGACGACCGTAACCCCGTCGGACGACCTAAGCCCGGACTCCGGATCCGCGAACACGATGAGCTCGCCACCACGCGCGCGGACTTCCTGAAGATTCGACTTCAGCTTCTCGAGCAAGTCGTTGTTGGGTGCCACCGTGACCACCGGCATGTCGTGATCCACCAACGCCAGGGGTCCGTGCTTGAGCTCTCCTGCAGGATAGCCCTCGGCATGGATATAGGAGATCTCCTTGAGCTTCAGAGCACCTTCCAGGGCGATGGGATAGAGCGGGCCGCGGCCGAGAAACAAGGCGTGATGCTTGTTCGCGAAGCGCTCCGCCAGGCGCTGCACCACGCCGTCAAGCTCGAGAGTCTTCTCGACCAGTCCGGGTAGCTCGATGAGTCGCGACACCAGCCCGCGCTCGCGCTCGGCGTCCGCGCCACGGTGACGTGCAAGTGCGATCACCAGCATTCCGAGTGCTGCGAGCTGCGTGGTGAACGCCTTGGTGGAGGCCACACCGATCTCGGGGCCCGCCCGGGTCAGCATTACGAGCTCGGACTCGCGCACCAGTGAGCTCTCAGGCACATTGCAGATAGCGAGCGTTGACAGGTAGCCGGAATGCTTCGCGAGCCGCAGTGCAGCCAGAGTGTCCGCGGTCTCGCCCGACTGCGAGATGGTGACGAACAGCGATTGCGACGGGACCAACGGGCTGCGATAGCGGTATTCGCTCGCTATATCCACGGCGCACGGGATCTTGCAGATCTGCTCGACGAAGTAACGCGCAACGCTGGCTGCGTGAAAGCTCGTGCCGCAAGCGACGATGTGCACGTTCTGTGTGCGCTTGAAGACCTCGGTGGCAGCGGGCCCGAAGGCCGCCTCGAGGAGTCGTCCGTTCGCCACGCGCTCCGAGAGCGTGTCGGCGAGTGCGCGGGGCTGTTCGTGGATCTCCTTCAGCATGTAATGCTGGTACTGCCCCTTTTCCGCGGCGTCGGCCGTCAGTTCACTCTCGCGCACCGCGCGCTCTACGCTATTGCCATCCCGATCGATGATGCGCACGGTCTGCCGGCGCACTTCCGCGACATCACCCTCATCGAGGTAGATGAAGCGCCGCGTGACCGGGAGCAGCGCGGCCACGTCCGAAGCGACGAAGTTTTCATTGACGCCGACGCCGATAACCACGGGGCAGCCCTGCCGCGCAAGAATCAAACGCTCCGGATCGTGTTCGCTCACCACGAGCAGTGCGTAAGCGCCCTCGAGCTCCGCCACGGTGGCACGAACCGCCTTGAACAGATCCTCGACCGTCTGCAGGTGATAGTGGATGCGATGGGCGATCACCTCGGTGTCGGTCTCGGAGGTGAACCGGTAGCCGCGCCGCTCGAGGTCGGCACGCAGTTCCTCGTGATTCTCGATTATCCCGTTGTGGACAATCGCAAGGCCATCCCGCGAGATGTGCGGATGAGCGTTGCGCTCGCTCGGCACACCATGCGTGGCCCAACGGGTGTGGGCGATACCGATCTTGCCGTTCGTCGGAGTCTGTTCCAGCGCATCTTCCAGCATCCGGACCTTGCCGACCGTACGTAGCCGCATCAGATGCTTCGAGCCGTTGAGTACGGCGATGCCCGCCGAGTCGTAGCCACGGTACTCCAGCCGTTGTAGCCCCTCGATTAGGATTGGTACGACGTTGCGCTCAGCGACCGCACCCACAATTCCGCACATAGTCCCTTGCCTCGGTTGCCCGTGTCCCGCCCGGGCCCGCGACCCTTAAGTTTGCCCTAAACGGCTGGAAAGCGCTGATTTTGCTAACGAAAGCCCTGCCTTGGCGCCGTGCCGGCCCGAAGGGTACGCGCCAGGCGTTCGATAGACTGGGGGGGGGTGGCCGCTCCGCTGACCCGACCGGCCGTATGGGATCGGCAATTTGCTCGGGCGACCGGGCACGGCCGCACCCACGCGGGAGCAACTCAGGGTTTCGGTTTGAGACTAAAGCGGAACGCACGTCGCCGTGACCGCTGTCTGCGCCGGCCTACAAGACTCCGCGCAGCGCGATGATCACCAGGGAGCCGAGTGTCGAGCATTGCAACAGCCGGCGACCGGCGGCACGTGGGGCCGTTACGACAATAATCTCGCAGCCATAGCTGAGTACCGTGGCCAGCAGGACGGCCTCTACTACTTCCCGCGAGTCCGCCGCGATACCGCCGAACACGATGAGCGCCACGACGCCGCAAACGATCAGATAGTCGGTCGGCGTCGTGCCGAAACGCTGCTCGGTACTGAAGCGCACATATGTCACGATGGCCAGCGACAGCACGACAATCACTGCGGCCATTAGCGCCTGGGCGCCGGGCGGAATGGCCTCGTGGTAGCTGATCAGCAGATACGCGGGGACGACGGCGGTCGCATAAACAGCCAACCTCAGCAAAGCGGGCCTCATCGCCCGCGGCCATAGCAGCTGAGTCGCCGGCAGCACCGCGAGTACCGCGGCAGCCACGCCAAAGTCAGAGGGGACCCGCGCTACCCACAAGGCGTTGACAAACATCACCAGCGGCGTGAGCACCGTAATCACCAACAGAGGACCTCGCACGATGGCCCTGCTGTGGGTGAGCGCTTCGATCGCGCGGCTCAGCCTTGGCTTGACGCCCCCTCGCGGCACACGCCAGCCACGACGCTCCGCCACGGAGAGAACCACGAACAAGGCCGCGATGCCGACAGCGTAGGTAAGCGTAACTACGGCATCGGACTCGTAGCGGGTCACCAGGGCGCTGACCACGAAACCTGCCTGGATCAGATAAATAATCACGACCGTTTCGTAATGATCGAAGCCTACTTCCATGAGCCGGTGGTGCACGTGGTTGCGTGTGGCCTTGAACCAATTCAAGCCACCACGAATGCGCTGATAGAGAACGGACAGGATGTCAGCGAGCGGTAGTCCGAGTATGAGCAGCGGAAGCGAGGCACTCAGCGCCGTGTTCGCGATCTGTGTCAGATAGACCACAAGAAATCCCAGCGTAAAGCCCAGTACCTGACTGCCGCAGTCTCCCATGAAGACGTACGCCGGGTGGCTGTTGTACCTGAGGAACCCGAATATCCCACCCATAGTCGCCAGCGCGATGCTCATGACGAGTGGGCTGTCTGACATGTAGCCCAAGATCGCCAGGGCCAGCAGACTCAGGACTGATTCGCCGCCTGCCAGCCCGTCGAGCCCGTCCGAGTGGTTTATCGCGTTTATCACACCGACAAGTGCGAACATCGTGAACGGCTTGCCGATCTCAGCGGGAAGTGCGCCGTCGCTGAAAGGTAAGCGCGAAACCCAAAGGTCCCCGTAGTAAACGACCACTCCCACCGCGGCGAATTGGCCCAGGAACTTCGGCCAATGCCCGATGTTGCGGGCATCGTCCCAGATTCCGAATGCAAAAAGGATCAGGCAGCCGATGACAAACGACAGCAGCAACGGATCGAGCCTGAATACAAGCACCAGCGGCAGCAGGCTACCGACCGTGATGCCCCACCCGCCGACGCGGGGAATGGGCACAGTGTGCACCTTGCGTGGGTCCGGCATGTCGACCAGGCCGAAGTGCGGAGCAAAGTGACGTACGAGAGGAATGACCAGCATACTTACGGCGACCGCGAGCATCAGCTGGAAGAACGGGTTCATATCAGTTCGGCAGGTAGTCCCGGAGTGTGGGCAGCACGTCCGCAGAGAATTGCGCCAGCCGTGCGTCCGCTGCTGCAAGGGGCTCGTTCTCGCGCAGTGGCGTGATGAGCCGAACCAGGGCACCGTCCGTTCGGTTACGCATTAGTGCGTCTTCGAACAGGTACCACTTGACGAGGTATTCGCTGGTTATGTCGCGGCCGCGCTCCTGAAACCAGTAATAGACAAGCTGTCGCTCGGCGCCGTGCTGCACGATGACCCGATTGACACGCAGCAGTCCGCCGTCGCCGCCCAAGCCCGTTATCTCTCGCCGGCCGAACTCAAGAATGGTCCAACCGCCGCCGGGAAGGCACGAACGCGGCGAATGCGCCGATTGGCCGGTACGCTGCGAAGCGTAGTAGGCAACGTAGAGGTTCACGGGCATGCCAAGGGTGCCCGAGCCGTCCCCAGTGTTCCCGCGCGCAAAGTCCGCAAGTACGTAGTCGTCGAGCTTCAAGGTGTCGAGATATACCGCGTCCAAGGTACTGCGCCGGCCGTGCCAGTCCGCGAACGCCAGTGGAAAGGCCGAAAAATCGGCGCGCGCCGGCGGAACTTCAGTTCGGGTCGGTAGCGCGCGCGCCGGCACAACTGCGGCCAGCAGGATGAGAAGCATCGCGACCCCTGCCTTGCCCAATCCACGCGGCCGCACCAGCGGTGCCGTGACCTTAAGCGGCATCGGCTCGGGAGTAAGTGCCTGTCGGAGTGAGCGCGGGTCTCCCGAAAGGCGCAGCAGTGCCCACGCCTCGCCAAAGAGCAGGAGGAAGCAGGCGACAAATACCACCCAGCCCTCGAACCAATGCAGGAATCCTTCGGCCTGAGCAATGCCGAAGCGGTCGACAAGTAAGCCAATGACCCCGATGCGCAAACTGTTCATTAGTACGGTGATCGGAACCGTCGACAGGAATAGCGCCCAGCGTATCCAGGCTTTGCCCTTGAAGAGATAAGCAACGATCGCGCCCAGCGTCATGAGCGGGAACAGGTAGCGCAGACCACTGCAGGCTTCCGCCACCTGGAGCTGATAGGTGCCCAGATCGATGACGTTGCCTTCCAGAAACACGCTCACGCCGAAGAGGCGCATGACCGCGACACCGATTTGCGATGAAATCAGCTGCAGCTGCAGCGACAGATTGTTGTAGAAAAAGGCGGGCACGGGATTCATCAGGAACAGGAGCGCAATCGGCGCCAGCGCCAGCCTGAATGCTCCCCAACCCATTACGCCGAGAACGCAGCCAGCGATCACGATTACTAAGGCATAGGTATCCAGGGTTGTGATCGAGGCGAGGGAGCCGAGGAAGTAGATAGCCAAGCCGAGCAGCGCGAGTGCCACTCCGGACCAGGAAGTCTGCAGACTCACCTGCTCGAACTGGGCGCGTCGTCGCCACAGCAGATAGGCGCTTACCAGCGGAATGAGGAAACCGTGACTGTATTCCTCGGTCTGCCACTGGCCGTACAGATAGCCGAACGTCCCCTGGAACACGAGCACGATGGCCGCGGCGGCCACTCCCAGTGCCGCTATCTGCGGCGGGCTCAGCCCGAACGGGGTTCGAATCACGCTTGCCATGCAAATGACTGTAATTCGTCGAAGGCGCGTTCCAGCACGGTCTCGCGTTCCCAGTTCGCCAGCGCGTACTCGCGACCCGAGCAGCCCAACTCGCGCCGCAACGCTTCATCTTCGAGCAGGCGCCGAATGGCCTCGGCGAAGGCCGCCGAATCCCCAGGCGAGACCACGATGCCGCCCGCGTGTGCGGTACGCGCGACCTCGGAGCCGCTGCGCGCCGTGGCGACGACCGGGCGTCCGCTCGCCATGATGGCCCCGAGCTTGGACGGCATCACCACGTCCTCGACCGCGGCGCGCTGCGGCAGCAAGTGGACTTCGGCGAGATTCAGCAGCTCATTCAGTCGGGACAGCGGCTGCAACGGGATGAACTTGACGTTACTCAGGCCCGCCGCCGCAGCTTCCAGTCGCCCGCGAACCGCACCGTCACCGCAAAGGAGAAACAGGGCCCGAGGATCAGCGAAGGAGCGTGCAACTTCGATAATCAGCTCCAGCCCCTGCTTCTCGCCCATGTTGCCCGAATACAGCAGGACACGCGTATCCGGGGCAATGCCGAGCTCATCACGCAGCGTGTTGCTTTCGAGCGGCCGGATCAGAGCCGAATCGACCCAGTTCGGAAACAGGAAGACGCGCTGCCGGTCGACGCCCTTCTCGAGCAGCCGCGCCAGCATCCGCTCGGAGATGTTGGATACGCGATCGAACCCGCGCATGAGCCGGCGCTCCGCCGACAACACCGCGCGACGCAACGCCCCGCCGCGCAGCAATCCAAGCTCGAATGCCGCGTCCACCTCGAAGTCCTGAACGTGCAACCACGCCTGCGCACCGCAGAGCTTCGCTGCCAGCCAGGCTCCCGGAGCGGCGCCAAGCGGGGGCTCGACCACACAAATTACCTGCGGTCGCCACCTGACCGCTTGCCACAAGAGAACCGGAAAGCAGGAAAGCGCGAACGAGAGTAAGTGCAACATGCGTGTGATGCCGCCGGGGCGTCGCGGTATCCACAGCGGACAACGATAGACATCGACACCCGCGATGCGCTCCTTGGTATAGCGGCGCGAAGAATATCCGGGCGACACGACCCACGCCGGGTAGTACGGAGCCGCGGTAACTACACGAACTGTGAGTTGCTTATGGCTCGTCAGCCATTCAGTCATCTCACTGACATACTTGCCTACCCCAGTTAGGTCTGGGGCATAATTGAGCGCAACAACGAGCAATCGCTTCGAATCATTCTTCGTCATCGCCAGAACCTTCGGAACCGCGTGCGCTCTCGCCGTTTCGATGGTAAGACGCGAATATGACAGTCCGGTATCTTCACGTCATACGTTCTCTGAACCCCGCCGGAGGCGGACCGCCCGAGGGTGTACGGCAGCTCGCGGCGGCGGCTACGCGTCTGCGGCACGAAGTGGAAATCGCGACGCTGGACCCCCCGGGAGCCGCCTGGGCGGTCGATGGCCCCTGTCCCATTCACTGCGTCGGGCCAGCTCACCTCACGTACGGCTATGCGGCCCGGTTCATCCCGTGGATGCAGCGCAACGCTGGGCGATTCGACGCCGTGATCGTGAACGGCCTGTGGCAGTTTCATGGCTTTGCCACCTGGCGTGCGCTGCGCGGCCTATCTACGCCTTACTACGTTTTTCCGCATGGAATGCTCGACCCATGGTTCAAGACCCGCTACCCACTCAAGCATCTGAAGAAGATGCTCTACTGGCCGTGGGCTGAATATCGGGTCTTGCGGGATGCGCGGGCGGTACTCTTCACCTCCGAGGAGGAACGGCTGCTGGCCCGCCAGAGCTTTGGACACTACCGCGCCACGGAGGCGGTGGTGAGCTACGGCAGCCCCGAAATTGCCGGCGACACGAGCGCGCAGCGCGAGCTGTTTCTCCAGCAGTTCCCGCAAACACGCGGCAAGCGCATCCTGCTGTTTCTCGGTCGCATCCACCCGAAGAAGGGCTGCGACCTGCTGATCGAGGCATTCGCGCCTCTGTCGAGGCTCTATCCCTCACTGCATCTGGTCATGGCGGGGCCCGACCAGACCGGCATGCAGGCGCAGCTCATGAGGCTCGCGGAGCGGCTCGGCATCGCGCGCGCGGTGACCTGGACCGGGATGCTGCACGGGGATCTCAAAGCCGGCGCCCTGCGAACCGCCGAGGCATTCGTGCTGCCCTCGCACCAGGAGAATTTCGGCATCGCCGTTACCGAGGCGCTGTCCTGTCATGTCCCGGTGTTGATCTCCCGTAAGGTCAACATCTGGCGGGAAATCGTCGAAGACCAGGCTGGATTTGTGGACGCAGATGATCTGCAGGGAACGCAGCGCCTGCTGCGCAAGTGGCTCGCACTGAGCAGTGCGGAGCGGCAGGCCATGGCACACAACGCCGCCGCGTGTTTCCGGGAGCGCTTCCACATCGACTCAGTCGCGGCCAATTTACAGCAGTTGTTTGCCGTGCATGGCGTACTGCGCCAGAGCTACGCGGCATGAACGTCGTTTCGCGCGACCCGTACATGCGGCCGCAGACCTCGCTGCGCAACCGCGTGGCTCGCGGAGCCTGGCACGTCGTCTACGTGCTGCTGTTTCGGCCCTCGCTTCGACCGATGCACGAGTGGCGCGCCCTTTTGCTGCGCTGCTTTGGCGCGCGGATTGGCGCCAATCCGCGCATCTATGCCAAGTGCGTGATCTGGGCGCCCTGGAACCTGGACTGTGATGATGGAGCGTCAATCGCCGACGGCGCGGTCATCTACAACGCGGCACGAGTGCATCTCGGCTCTCACGCCATCGTGTCCCAGGACGCCTACATCTGCACGGCGACGCACGACATGGACGACCCGGCTTTTCCGATGATCACCGCGCCCATTACGGTCGGGGCGTATGCGTGGATCTGCGCCCGCGCCTGCGTGCTCCCGGGAGTCACGGTACGCGAAGGGGCGGTACTCGGGCTGGGCGCAATCACGAACAAGGACCTCGAGGCGTGGCAGGTCTACGCCGGTAACCCCGCCAAGCGAATTCGCGATCGCAAGCGGATAGCGCTCGTGGCCTGAATTCGAAGCCGTCACGGAGACGCCACACTGCCCGTGTAGACTTTTTGGCTCCGCGGTGGGCCTGCCAGCAACCCGGCACGAACGTTGATGCAGTTGTTACGGGTGGCCAATTCGGGACTGCGGGCCTCGCGAATCGCGTTTGGCACGGCTGGCGTCCACCACTTACGTGGTGCGGCGCAGCGAGAGAGACTGTTGCAAGCCGCGGCGGATAGCGGCATCACTCACTTCGACACCTCACCGTACTATGGGTTTGGCCTCGCAGAGCGTGCCCTCGCGGCGCTATCGGCGCGCGGCACTTCTACGACAGTTGCCACCAAAGTCGGCCTGTATCCGCCTGGCAGCGCCGATACGCAGGGCTTTTCGGTCCTGTGCCGCAAGGCGGCCGGTCGGCTGGTGCCCGGCCTTTCGCGGGCGCTCGTCGACTTTCACGTCGAGCGCGCCCGGGACAGTCTGTCCGGGAGCCTGCGCCGGATGAGACGGGAGCGCGTCGACGTCCTCTTCCTGCACGAACCTCGCTGGGACCTGGTGCAAACCGATGAATGGGTGCGCTGGGTGGAAACCGAGAAGGACCGCGTGGGTGCAGTGGGAGTCGCCGGTGAGGCGACCCAGGTATCGCCCTTCCTTCGACCCTGCAGCCCGTTAGCAGCAATCGTACAGACGCGCGACAGCTTGATCGGACAGGAAGCCGCCACGTTACGCGCCGCGGGGTTCAACCCGGCCATCACATACGGCCACCTTGCGCACCGGGAGGCTGCCAAGCGTTCCGCCGAGACCCTTACGCACACCATTGAACGCTGGCCGCAGACAGTACTCCTGATCAGTACGCGGCGCGTGGACAGAGTCCGGGAATTGGAGCGCATAGCGCTCGCGTGTGAGTCGCGAATGAAGGCCAACACTTCCTCATGATCAGCGAGCTAAAGAACGGCCATGCGCCAAGTCAACCGCTGCCCTGTGATGTGGCCATCGTCGGCGCCGGTGTTGCCGGCTTAGTCATGGCCTGCGACCTCGCCCGCCGCGGCTTGCGCACGATCGTTCTTGAGAGCGGCGCGAGCACTCAGGACGGCGACACCAGCCCCCTGAACCGGGTGATCCAGACAGGGCAGACCTACCAGGGCGCTGAACATGGGCGTTTCCGCTGTCTGGGGGGCACTTCGACCCGCTGGGGCGGCGCGTTGTTGCCCTTTCTCGAAGACGACATGTGTGCAGACACCACGCCCGGACGCAGCGAAGCGTGGCCGGTGCGGCTGGGGGAGCTGAAGCCCTACGTGCCGGCAGTGGAGCGCCTGTTCTCCCTGCCAGAAGGGCCGTACGAGGCCCCCGCGACCATCGCAGTCCCCGCCACGGCCACCTTCCGGGCGCGGACCGCGAAATGGCCTGCATTCCACCGCCGCAACCTGGCCCGGGTGCTCGCCGGCGCACTCCGCTCGAGCTCGGGGCCGCAGGTGTACCTCAATGCGCACGTTACGGGCCTGCGACTCTCCGAGAATGGCAGGCTCCGGACACTCGAAGCGTCCGGGCCCTCGGGTGCGCACCTCGCGGTGTCTCCGAAGGTCACGGTGCTTGCAGCGGGGGCCATCGAGAGTACGCGGCTGTTGCTGAAAATGGACGCTGATTACGACGGGCGTCTGTTTGGCTCCCAGGGTGTCATCGGGAGGTACTTTCACGATCACCTCTCCGCGCCAATCGCCACGGTGCGCGTGCTCGACCGCCACTTTGAGCGAACGGTCGGCTTCCGCTTCGACGGCCCGGGCATGCGCAATCTGCGCTTCGAGCTGACCGGGCAGGAGCGCAGGCGCCGCGGCTTGCCCGGCGCCTTCGCCCACGTTTCCTTTACCGCCGGAGCGGGCAGCGGTTTCGACGCCCTGCGGGAGATCTACCGGGCGGTCCAGCGCGGTCGATTGCCGCCGCGAGCCGATCTCGCCTTGCTGGCGAGAAATTCCGGCTGGCTGCTGCGCGCCGCCTGGAGCCGTTGGGCCGAGCGACGCGTGCTGCCGCCGGATGGTGTGCGCTTCGAAGTGCACCTTGTGACGGAGCAGGTTCCGCTCGAGTCCAACCGCATCACGCTCAGTGCACACGAGTCAGACGCCTACGGGATGCCGCTTGCCCAGATCAACTGGCACGTGTCCGCGGACGATGTCGCAAACTCCGCAAGGGTCGGCACCGCTTTCGCAGAGTTCTGGTCCGATAGCCCGCTGGGCCAGCTCGGTGAGCTGCAGATGACCACTCCGCACCAGCTGCAGAAGGCGCTCGCCTCCGGGGGCGGCATCTATCACCCGGGGGGCTCGCTGCGCATGTCGACGGACCCGCGTCGCGGGGTAGTCGATGCCGCCCTGCGGACCTTCGCCGTACCGAACTTACGAGTCGTGAGCACCGCCACGTTTCCGTCCGGCGGTGCGACGAACCCCACTATGATGCTCATGCTGTTTGCGCTGCGCGCGAGTGCCGATGTGGCCGCCGAGGCCGGAGTCGCGGCATGAGCCGCCCGCAAGTCGCGGCGCTCCGATCGACCGACCACAAGGAACCCATGGTGGCCCAGGACCTCGCCGTCATCATCCTGACCTTCAATTCCGCCGCGGTAATCGAGCGTACCGTCGCTGCGGCGCTCAAAGTGAGCTCGACGATAATCTGCGTCGACTCCGGTTCTACCGACGGGACACGGCAGATCCTCGAGCGACTTGGCTGTCAGGTTCACGAGCGCCCGTTCAAGCACTATGCCGACCAGCGCAACTGGGCCATCGAGATGCTCGGCAATCGCTACCCCTGGCAGCTGCACCTCGACGCCGACGAGATTCTCGATGTGGACGCGATCGCTGCGGTGCTGCAGGGTGTCGCCGACCCGCGCGGGCATCAAGGTTTCCTGTTGCTGCGGCGCACGTACTTTCTCGGCCACGCACTGCGCTACGGTGGGACTGCTTCCTGGCACCTGCGCCTCTTCCGCTCCGGCTGTGGTCTGTGTGAGGACCGGCTATACGATCAGCACTTCATCTGCGCCGGACCGGCCGCCAAGCTGCGCGGCCTGCTCCACGACATGAACATTGCATCGCTGACGGAGTGGACAGCACGTCACAACCGTTGGAGTGATATGGAAGCCGCGGAGCTGCTGCGGCCACCAGCCGGTGACTCCAGCGCCAGACTGCAGGCGCGCCTGGGCGGTGACCCGCGCGAGCGGCGCCGCGCGGTGCGCGGTGCCTACTATCGCGCTCCGCGCTATCTACGAGCCTGGGCGGCTTTCTTCGTTCGCTACCTGCTGCAGTTGGGGTTCCTCGACGGCCGCGCAGGATTCCTCTACGCGTTCTTTCAGGTGCTCTGGTTCCGGATGCTGATTGATGCGAAGTTGGAGATCGCCGGCATGACTGCGGCCAGCACTCAGGCCCCGACGGTCGTCACCACTCAGCCGCCGGTGCGGCCCACGAGGTAAATGTCGGCGCAAAGCGAGGGAAAGAGCCGCAGCGGAATGTCGAGCAGCGGCGTCCCGAGTCTTACCCATTGCCGCGCGGACGTGTACCCGAGCCAGTTTCGGCCGAGGATCTCGACCTCTCGCAGCTCTAGGTCCCGCGCGATGTAGCGCAGATCGGCAGTGTCCGGCTCCCGCACGTGCTGCCGGAACCTTGGCTGCTCATACCAGTCTGCCATGCTTGACCACTTGCCCATGCCGAGCGGCACGGTGATTCGCTTGCGGAGGTTGACGCAGTTCGGCACCCCCAGCACGAACAGCCCGCCTGGGCGCAGCCATCGGACGACACGCTGAAACAGCCCGCGCGGGGAATGGTGCCAGTGCTCCATGGAATCGAACGATGTCACGGCATCGAATGCGCCATCGGCGAACACCGGCGGAGACTCGATGACATCGCTGCTTACCACCTCGACGCCGTATTTTCGGTGTACCTGCTGCGGGACCTGTGCGTACTCCCGGTTGACGCTGTCGCCGAAGTCATCAACGAGGGTTGCGCGCATACCGAGCGCCGCGCAGCCGACCGAAAACAGGCCTATGCCTCCGCCGAGGTCGCAAATCGCGACGTCACGACCGGCCCGCTCCGTGACCAGGCCGATGTTGAACCCGATTCGGGCCACATCCTGTTTCTGCGCGGCCACGAGCTCACCGGGGTAAGCCGCCGCGATCGCCTCCAGCTGCTCAGCAATCTCCCCGGGGGTCGGCTTCAAGCGATCGACGCCGCGTGGCAGCGGCACCACCGCGCGGGCCGGGCCGAGAGCCGTTGCCTCCTCCGCGAGGGCAGACGTGCGCACAACCGCGGCTCTCTTCATGTCAGTCTCAGGCACGTGTGCTGTGCAGCGCGGGCTGCGTCGGCGATTGGGCACGGCTGCGCGTGCGTTTCAGGCGAAACAGCCAGCGGATGCCGGTGCGCTTGGCCCAGTAGAACGCATCCGGGTGATGTGTCTCGAAATAGAAGATCGCGCGGTTCTTGGCGCGGCGCAGGTCCTTGGGGCAATGCACGTTAATGCCATTGGCGCATGCCAGGTCGAGCTTCATGATCCGCGTCTGCAACTGCAGGAAACGATGTGATTCAGGAATCGCATGACAGGTGACGGAGGCGCGCGAGTGCTGGGGGTCCTGGGTCGCCAAGGAGCCATGAATGGTCCACGAGTTCCAGAACAGGACATCGCCGCGCTGCAGATGTGGGGCACGGATCGCCAGTCCAAGCTCCTGCATCTTCCGGACAACTGACTGGATGTAGACCTCGTGATTGTCGGCGATGTTGTTGCGCAGACTCTGACGGCCGAGGTCGATCTGATGAGAGCGTGGGCTGATGAAGAAGCGCCCCGCAGTTGCGGCGATGTCTTCGAGGGCGATCCAGGCAGCGCTCATCGCGCCGATCTGCTCCGAGTCCAGGTAATAGCTGTCCTGATGTTCCCAAGTGGCGGAGTTACCCTCGAAATACATCGACTGGACGATCTTAGGGGACTCCCCGAGCAATACGCCGAAGGCCTGCGCGAGCGCCGATGCCGTGAGGATCCTGCGCAGCGCGAAGTCCCGGAATTCGGGATACTTGCGCGGGTCGACGCTCTGCAGGTTCAGGATCGGATTCATGACCCATCCCTGCTCGTTGAACACGTGGCGTTCGGCTTTCGCCGTCGCCTGTCGGTAGATGAACGCCTGGCTCGGTTTGATCTCCTTCGCCCAGAGGGTGCGCAGCCGGTCGCAGTCGGCGCCGGCGAAAAGTCCGCGCAGAACCACGTAGCCGTTGTCGTGGTAGTAGGCCTTGATCGCGTCCCGATCCGTGAGAGCGAACTTCGGAGAGGGATCTTCCGAGGAATTCTCCGGAACCGCGACCTTCAGGCCGCGCGGGGTCCGCAGCTCGATCATGGCACCACTCACTCTGACTACTGGAACGAGTCAGTCTCCGCAACTACTGTTGCAGAGATGTTGCGTGCCCCGCCGCGGCGCGGCGGGGCCGGTAAGTCGTTGAATTTGGATTCTTCGTCACTCGTCTAGAGCACGAGCAGGTCCGTGAAGATCCGGTTGGCGCGCGACATCTCCTCGGCCAGGCGCGGGATGTCTGTGATCGCGCGCTCGCGATCCGGCTGCTCCAGATCAATGAAGAGAGCGTATCCAGAAAACGCCTCGGCGAGGGCTGCGACACCGGCTGAGCGCGCGCCGAGCATCGCCGGATCGAACTCAACCACCACCGGAACGCGGCGGTCGAGAAACCCGGCGGCGCCTTGCAGAACCGATGGTTCGAACCCCTGCGTATCGACCCAGAGAACTGTCACTCCGCAAGAGCCCGCCGAAATGAGATCGTCGACACGGCGCGACCGGACGGTATGGCGCGCGGCCGACAGCGTACCTCGCGCCTGCGACTCGGTGGTCACGCGCACATCACCCCAGTTGTCGCTCGGCCGCAGGATCTCGACGAGCGTGCCGTCACTATCGGGGCCGCACGCACATTCGAACACGGTGATCCGCTCGTGCAAGCCGTTGAGTGCCACGTTGGTGCGCAGAATCCGGCAGTTCACGGGGTGAGGCTCGACGGCAACAGCCCGAGTCGCATGCCCGCGCGCTACTGCGGGAATGCAGATCGTACCGATGTTCGCTCCCACGTCGATGATGGTGTCCAACCGCTCGACGCCGAGGCGGGCGCGCAGCAGCGCCATCACCTGCTCGAGCTTCGCCAGGTCGAATTCCCCGTAAACGAATACCGAGCGGCAGATCATGTCATCCCGACTGTTGAGCACGTACTGCTCGCGTCCGCTGGTATACAGAAGCAGCTCGAGCTGCGAGGAACGTTGAGCGGCATCGAACACGACGGTGCGCACGAATCGGCTACGCGACGTGCTGGCCTGCACGAAGGCACGGCCGGCCGTCTGGTCAAGTACGGCGCGCACCAGTCTCCAGACAAACTGCAGCAGGCGGCGCGCGGGCGAGGCCGTAGGTGGCGCGCCAACCGTGGGCGGCTGAACGGGAGTCGCGTGCTGCGCTTCGGTTCCGATCGACACGGCTTACCTGGGCGAACGCGCAAAGTTGAGGGAGTGCATGAGCCAGTAGGCTAGATTCGTCAACGCGCCGAGCCACAGGACGCCGCCGACCGTTGAAATCGGCAGCAAGACGACGAGAACTGCCTGCAAGGACAGCGCGAGCGGGATCATCAGCCATGGCGCGATCACCACGCCGCGGGCGGCCGACATCCAGTAGGCACAGCCGCCGAGCAGCCCGAAGGAGCCGCCCAGCGCGGCGATCACAGCCTCGTGTCCGAGCGATCCATAGTCCGGGCCGAGTACCCAAAGGATGATCTGCGGGAAGAGCGCCACGCACAGCACCGGGATCAGGCTTAGGGCAACGAGTGCCAGCTGCGCTCCCCAGAAGGCCTTGAGCACCGGCCGGTCATATGGCAGCCGCGCAAATCGGGGAACCCAAACCAGCGCGAATACCTGTCCAATAACAGTGAAGATCATCGCTAGGCGAGTGAGCGCACCTACCGATGCCACGCCTGCTGTCTTGCCGAAGACCGAAACGAGCAGGACCGCAATCTGCCCTTCAAAAGCATAATAGACCGCACTCGGGGCGCTGCGCCGTACCTGGCGCATGCAGCTTTGCCAAGCCACGGGATCGGCTGCGGCGTCGAGGTCCGCCAGACCGGCGGCGAGTCGTCGCAGGCGCCAGTTGGACCATGCTTGTGCCGCCCCAGCGCAGATGCTCGCGATCCAGGCAAGCGGTAGCAGCGCCGCAACCGCGGTGACGAGCCCGAAGCGCAGAGCCGCCCCCGCGACCAGGATTCGCTGCAGGCGGCCCGACTGCTGGTGCAGGCGCGGGATGAGCTGCAGCAGCTGCCCGGTGAGCCCGCTCGCATAGAGGGGGACAATCGAAGCGGCCACGAGCAGGGCCGCAACGCCCGTCGCGCCCTGTCGCAACAGCAGGACGTAGAGAGCAGGCAGCGAGACCGCACCTGCAAGAAGGGCGAAGCGCTTGCGCAAACCGAGACCGGCCGCGATGAGACCACCGAGCGCCCGCCGATCACGCCAGACCCTTCCCCCCTGGGCGATCAGACTGTCGGCGATGCCGCTGTCGCTCAACACGTTCATCGTGCCGAGCACCGCGTTGGCTATCGTGTAGTAAGCGTATTCGCGAACCGGCAATAGCCGCACCACCATCAATCCGGTCACGAGGCCGAGCAGCTGGATCACGGCCTGCGCCGAAGCGGTGAACATCAGGCCGCCGGCCTTGCTGCGCAACGCGCCGACATCCGACAGTGCCAGGCGGAGATCGTCGAACACGGCCTTGACCCGGCCTCCGGACAGAGATCCTGCCGCCGGTGGGGCTGCCCGTGGAGTGTGATCGGGCCGAGCGCTCACGCTATTTGCGTGCGCGCATGCACCCCGACTGCGAGCTCGAGCATGCGGCGGATAGAGCCTTGGGTGGGGCGGAGTGTGCGTTCACAAGGCGAGAATTGCCGCGGCGAGATTACTTGCGAGCATGCGACCGAGGTACTCGTGCCCCAATGCGGTCGGATGGGTGCCGTCGGGGCCGACGTAGATGTCACCGTTGCCGATGCCGGTTGGAGCGGCGGTGTTGCCGGTTCCGGTCTGCCATGGCCCTGTCTGGGGTCCGCTGGCGCCTGAACTGTTGCGCCACCCGCCGTTCAAGTTATCGATAAGCACCCACGGCGCGGCAATGGACTGCAGGGCCTGGGTGATGACGTTCAGCTTCCCCTGCGCGACCGGGTTCGTCGGGATGGACTGCTTTGGCGCCCACGGGCCCATGGCGGCAATGACCGAATTCGGCAGTGCCGTTCGCAGACTCTTGTAGTAGCTCGTGACGGCGTTTTGAAACGCCGTATTCGCCGCCGTGACGGTCGGATACAGGGGCGCTGCGGCATACCCATAGTTGTCGTTGATACCGCCGCCGGTCACGAACAGATCGGGCACAGTCTTTACGCTGTCGGTCAGTCGCGCGCCGAAGGCGTTTCCGGAATTGCTGGTCCAGGCATAGGCACTTTGCACCGGTGCATAGCCAGTGCCCCCCATGGCATTCAGGTCAATGTGAGGAATTCCAAGCAGTGAGGCTGCGACCCAGAACGGCCCACCAATCGGCCAATTGAAGCTCGAGCCCTGTGAGTACGAGTCCCCCATTGCGCAGAAGGAGGGTTCCAGCGACCGGTCCCACGGAGATATCTTGTCCTGATTGCCGATAGCGATCGCACAGGGACCGACGTTGGAGCACAGGCCGTAAACTGAAATTCGGCGCGTTGCCACGCTAGCGAAATCGAACTGGGTGAAGCAGTTGTAGTAATTGAGTACATTACCGACGGTGCCATCGGCGCTGATCTCGTTGCCTACCCAGCGGTTGGTGGCGTACTGGCCGTCGGCAATCACCGTGACCCACGGATAAGTGCCCAGGAAAAGGATCTCGAACGCCTGGCCGGTGTGGATGAAATGGATGCCGCCGGCGATGTCGGTGGTCTGGGTTGCCGCGATGTGGCGCTGCGAGACGGCAGTGTAGTAACTCTGATTTCCCAGATAAGAATAGAACAGGAATGAAGGCGCTTTGAACCAGGTGTCGCGCCGATACCCCCACACCTGTGGAATGTCCGCGAGCGAGTGTGGGTTCGGGTTAGCTCCGTATCCAGTCGGCGGCGGGTAGATCAGGGCCCCCGTCTGGAGCGGATCATCGATGTTGCTCGTGTGCTGCTGCACGACTGCGGCGAGCTGCGGCACGGCAAAGGGACCCCCGACCACACCTGTCATAAACGCTTTGAGTCGCCCGACCGGGGTAGTGACGTTGAGGGTCGTGGTGGCGGCGGGTGCTGCCGGAGGGGGCGCGGCGGTACCTGCGGCGCCCGGCGCAGCCTCGTCGGGGATCGACGCTGCGCTGTCTTGGACGACCGATGCATTGCCGCACGCACCGATCAACGGGGCTGCGATCCCGGCCCCGAAGAGTGAGCCAGCGCGACTCAGTGCCTCACGACGGGAGATCTTGATTCTTATTTTGCCCACCGCCATACCCCTCGCCCGCGGCACAAACGCTCTTTGACGAGTATATTTCTCGATTGTTACCGGCCCATTGAACATGGCGCGCTCGTAGCTGTCGATTCATACAGCCAGCGCCTCCACTGCGGCGATTCAGGGGCGGATCGGTGCACTCAGTACTTCGATCTGGTCAGTCCCGTCGATCCGCCAGCGATGCAACCCCGCGTGCACGCTCTCATCGTTGTGCCACAGATAAGTCCGTCCGCTCACCTGCACGAGCTGGGGACAGAAGGAGTTGCCGGCAGCGCCCGGCGGTGCGTCATCCTTTGTCTGCGATGGGTATTGAGGTACGCCAAACTGCCCGATGAATAGGCCGTTGTCATAAAAGTGCAGCCACTGATTGGCTTCGCCGCCGTTCCAGCCTTCGCCGTGATAGCCATAGATAATGTGTCGCCCCAGGGTCACGGCAATGCTGGCAGGGAAGCCCACGTTCCGACTCTCGTATGAGCCGTCAGGGGAGGCGACATTTCCGGCCGGGTCCAGCGTCCAGATCTTCGTGGCGCTTGCCCTCCATTCCCAGCCTGCCGCCCCCGGCCGGAGTGCTCCGAGATGAAAGCCCTGGGAATGACCCGGCAGGAATGAAATGAACAGACCGCTCGCGGTGTCGGGGTAGGTGGCGTCGTTCACCCCGATGACGAGCGGCACGTCGTGAAAATAGGGATCGGCGGGCTCCAGTTTCGGCACCACAGCCAATTCACGCGGAGCGTCCCACACAGGGTCGCCCCGCGCATCGGTGCCCGCATAGCTGCGCTGGTACAGGTGCAGTGAGCCGAGTCGCTCGAGGGCGTCCCGCTGGGAGCCGTCCGCGTAAAGACGCGTCCCGAGTTCCAGTCGGCCGACGCGGCGCATGCCGTCCGGCGCAAGCTCAAACAGATCGCCCGACGCTGGCTCCGTCAGCCGTCGCGCGACCGCAAGCGTGCGGCCATCGCGCACGGTAACGACCGAGCGCAGACCGGCAAAGGTTCGGAAGACCGGATCGCTCCAGTTGCCGACGTACTCGTTGCCGGCACCGGCACCCCAGTTGCGGACGAGGGTCCATGAGCGCGCAATGGGTTTGCCGTAGTCCACCTCGAACTCGAGATAACCCGCGAAGACCCGGGTGGGGGTCGATGCATCGACAGTGCTGACATAGGTTTCCGGGAGGTACAGGATCTGCGCGAGGTAGCGCCGTTGCGCCGAGAAGTGCAGATTGCGCGCGTTGCCTGGATCGCCGATCCAGAAAGAGCCATCGGCCTGGAAAGCCACGTAGGTTGGGCCCGCCGAAAGCCAGAATCGGTCGTTCGCCACGCCCGGATCACGACTGCGATAGCCCCCGGCACGACCCAGCGTCCAGCGCGGAGCGCCGTCGCCGCTGAAGGCTTGGACCTGCTCGCTGCCGGCATCGACGACCGCCACCGTACCGTCCGTAGGCGATACGCCGAGCGCAACGGGGATTCTCAAGCCTTCTCGGATCGATCGCGCGCGCTCCCAGGAAGCCCCATGTTCCTCGTAGTGTGCTGCCACCCACACGCCGGCCTCACGGCAGATGACCCAGAGCGAATCATCCGGCGCCACCGCGATCGCGAGCGGCGATTCGAGCGGGATTCTTCCGAGGAGGCGGCCGTCGATCTTGTGAAAGACACGGATCTCATTGCGGGCGGCATGTGCAACAAACAGCCGCATTCCGCGCTGCTGGACGGCAAGACCGCTCGCAGCATCAGGTGACCGACCCTCCCACCGCGCATCGCCGGCATCGTAGTCGATTACACTCAGCCAGCGGCTGCCCGGACCGTCCTTGGGAGCCTCGAGCTGCCCAGCGGTGAAGCGATGCTCGGAGCCATCGGAGGCCTCGAGCCCGATGACGAATGTCGCCTCGCGAGGTGTCCCGCGCTTTTGCACGTGTGCGATGTTCGCGAAGTACACCCGTTCCCCGTCGGTCGCGACGTGCACGAACTCCCGACGGTAGTCCCCGTGCGCCAGCTGGGTCGGGCGCTGCGGATCCGTAACCTGAAAGCGGTGCATGGAGCTCTGCACCTCGTTGTAGCCGACCGCGAAAAACGCATCGCCGGCAGAATCGATCGCCATGCCGCTGATCGGGAACAGCGAACGGTGCACGTGGCCACCGGTCATGTCCGCGGAGGTGTTACCGATCACACCCTCCCAGACGTAGCGGACATTGTGTGCCAGCACGTGCGCTACGTACGCCGCGGACCGCGCCACGGGCACTCCGGTTTCATCTTGACCGTCCCAGTTGATGTCGACGACACCGGCGGGCAGCCGGCGGCCGCTCCACAGGGTACGCACGAGGTGACCGCGCGAATCATAGATCCCGGCGCTGGTCTGCGCGGCGCGTGGCAGGTTGATTTGCGCAGTCGCCGCAGCCGCGGGTAGCGCCACGTCGAGCAAGCACGCAATCAGCGTGAAGCGCGTTGCGCTGCTACTCCACACAAAACACGTGCATCCAGTCGGGCGATCCCGTTACGCCGAACGCCTCCGGCCGCTTGTCCTGGTAGCCAAACTGCGCCAGAAAACGCATGACGCCGGGCAGATCCCGCACCTCCGCCAGGATCCGCGGGCGGTATCGGACAAGAGTCTCCCTGGCGCCCTGCAACACCTGTAGTTCGTGTCCCTCAACGTCAATCTTCAGGAAGTCAACATCTGCCAGCGCAAAGTCATCGAGTGGACAGACGCGCCCTGGAATCTGTTTGTATGCATCAACGCCGGGACAATTCCCCGGCTGCAGGCTCGCCCAGCCAACGAGCGGGAGAGTCCCGTTGAGGAGCGGAATGTACAGGATCACCTCCTGCTTGCTGTTGGAGAGTCCTGTGTGAACGAGGTTCACGTTCGGCAGCTCGGCGCACTGCAGATTGGCGGTGACTTCAGGATTGATTTCGAAGGCATGCACCTGGTGCGCTAACGACGCCAGTCGCATACTGTAGAGGCCGTAATTCGCACCCGCGTCGACCGCGGTGCGACAGCCCGTAGGCACTAGTCGGTTCAGCGCTCTTAGCTCCGGCTCCTCAACGCGATCGATATAGCGCTCGCTCCAGGCCAACATCGAAAGCCGCTTACGCGCCGGCGTCAGAGGCATGACTGCCTTGCGCATGAATGCTGACGCCAGCCTCTGCGGCCTCATGCGCCGCTCCCCGCAATCGAAAAGCTCATTGGCTCACCCGTGTACCGCAGACATGTGACAGGTCCAGCCACTCGGTCTTGAATCCGTGGCGCGCCAGCAGTGCCACGATCTCCGTTGGAGCGCTCTCGAAACCGCGCTCTTTCAGGAGCGCGAAGTGGACCTCTATGAGAATGAGTCGCAGCTGCGGCTGGCTGAGCAACTCACCGAAGCCCCTTAGCACTTCGAGTTCGAACCCCTCGACATCAATCTTGACGACATTCGGCGCGGGTATGCCGTAAGTTTTGAGCGCCACGTCCGCGCGCAGCACGCTCACCTCAACACTGTTGCCGCCGTTGTGTGCGGGCGCAGTGTTCTCATCCATGATCCGGTTCAGCGCAGAGGAGCCATCTGCGGAGAAGTGGACCGTCGCGCAGGTGTCCGAGAGTGCTACCGGGACAATGGTGACGCGCTGCGAGGCAGCCGTAGCGCCCTCGAACCGACGCCGGAGCTCCTGAATTGCATCGGGGGCCGGCTCGAACGCCACCACGTGCCCGGCGCCGCGCTCGAGAATCTGTTGGGTGTACAGACCTACGTTGGCTCCAATATCCCAAACCGTGGTTGACGCTCCGTCCACGCCACCGAGCAGCCGTTCGCGAAAGCGCTCCTCATAGGCGTGACTCGCCATCCAGCGTGAGTACAGAGCTCTCGCGAGCGAATTTTGTCTGAGCACGTTGCGTAGCCGCAAAGCCCACGGCCGCCCAAGAACGTCCATCACCGTATCTCCCCGTCGTCATGAGAAATCGAGCAAGGCTCGGCGGACATCTCACGCGCACGTGCGACCTCCGAGTAGAGCTGAAGGACCTGCTGGATCATGCCGGGCGGGCCGTAGCGCGCGGCGTTTGCTTCGCCGGCCAGACGGAGCGCTTCGCGCGCGGCCGCATCGCGGGCCAGGTGGAGAATCGCTTCCCCCACGGCGGCGGCATCGTCGGGCGCACAGAGAATGGCGCCCTTGCCGGCCACTTCTGTCAGCGGCGGGCGGTCGCTGCAGATGACCGGGCAGCCGCAGGCCTGCGCTTCGATGACCGGCCAGCCGAAACCTTCAAAACGCGAGGGAAAAACGAGGGCGTGCGCGGCGTTGTAGAGCGCTTCGAGCAGCTCGTCGCTCGGCTTGTTGACCTCGATCACGCGCTGCTCGATGCCGAGGCTGAGCGCCCGGCGACGCAGGGGCTCCTGCATCGGCTGCCCGGCCAGAACGAGCTGGCCGGACCATGAAGAGCAAACGCGCGCAAACGCCTCTAGTACCAGAGCCCGGTTCTTGCGGGGCTGATCGTTACCGACATGCAGGATGTAGGAGGAGTCCGGAGAAATGCCGCTTTTTGCGAGCCGTCGTCGCACTTCCTCCGCGTCCAGCCGGCGATAGGGATAGTTGAGTGCGTTGGGTATCAGTGCCAGCTGGCCCGGATAGTTCGCGCCGAGGAGACGTTGCGCATCGCCCAGGGTGGCGCGCGAGACGCACGCCACGGCGTGTGCGCGTCGCAGGCCGCTGAGTATCGCCTTCTGCAGGTAACGCCCGACGGGGCTCGCCGGACAGTCGGTGTTTTCGCCCAGCGCTCCGCGTACAGCGAGCAGATCGTGACAGGTGACCACGTACGGACGGCGCGGTGTGCGGGGAACGTATACCGCGTTGGAGTGGTCGCAGATGTGCACCAGATCCGCCTGCCTCACCGCGCCGTCGATTTCCCCTGTGCCGGCCCAGTACTTGTCGAGATAGCCGATCCACTTCCATATCCCGACGTTGCCGCGTCGGCCCGGGTTTAGGACGGCGCGTGGCGTGACCAGGGTCACGTCGTGGGTGGTGCGCCTGAGGCCCCGCAGCATCATCTGCGCGTAGCGAAGCATGCTTTCCTGCGCGTCGGGAACATAGTTGCCGATCAGGAGGATCTTCATCGGCCGACCTCACCGAGCAGCGCGGTGATCGACTGGCCGTGCCGCGTAAGGCGATGATCGCCATACCACTGCCAGGCGCCCGCTCCTATCGCGGCGCTTTCATCGTCGCAGCCTCCGGGGTTCGGTATGCCAGGGTAGTAGTGTCGGTGCGGCTCGAGGCCATCGGCGGCTGCATAGTGGCTCGCCAGCACGATCGGACAAACGCCGTGCGCGCAGTACGCAGCGAAGATGCTGCTCTTGGCAAGCTCCGCGGCCCGATGTCGCACAATCCCAAAGCGAGCCGCGCTCAGCAGGGCGCTCACCTCCGAGTCGGCAAGAAAGCCATGCTCGATGACACCTTGGCTCCGAAGCCTTTGTGCGACGCCCGACTCGACGATCTCGGTGCCAACGTCGTGAATCTCAAGACGGTGGGACTGCGCCCACGAGAAGAGCCGCTCTCCGATAACCTGGTACGCACTCGCCCGCAGGCTGCCGCTGCCAAAGACGACCACTATTGGCCGCCGCGCACCGGCGAACGCCTGCAGTTCACCGATATTCGAGGGTACCGGGAGCACCGCGTGCGGCTTGTAACCCGCATAGCGTGTGAGCCAGTGGGCGTACTTGTCGCAAGTCGTCACCCAGAAATCTGAAATCTCCGCCAGGCGACGCGCCACGTACCGCTGCAACGGCGACAGCCAGAACGCCGACGACCATGGCCAGCGCAGCGCGTAGAGTTCATGGAAGAAAACACCGAGCGAGCCGAACCGTCCTCGATGCTCGAGTAGGCTGTGCAGCAGCCAAAGTGGCGCCCCGCGCTTCGCGTAACCGTACCCGCTGTAGTGCAGCAGCAGCGCCGGGGCCTGAGCCGTTGCCAGCGCCGCCGCGTTTCCCTCGGCAATCGACAACACCTGACCCGACACCCCCAGCTCTCCGGCGAGCGCGTGCGTAAAGTCCCATACCCCGCCGCGCGCTTCGGGAATCACGCTGATCAGGTTCAGCGTCTCTGTCATGCCGGCAGCCTGCGCGTGCTAGCTGCCCTGGCCCGATCGACCACGGCGAGCAATCGGGCTGCTGGCCAGTGGGCGGTGTCGAAAGGATGAGCTAGGCTGAGCATGATGCATCGGATGGTGACAGTCCTGACTGTACGAATCAGGTTGCAAGCTACTGAAAGTTTGTGACAGCGTCAGCGGCACGGCCGGCGTAGACGTCCCAACCAAACCGCAACGCCTTCTCGCGAGCCCTGCGGCCCATCGCCGAACGCAGCTCCGGATCCCGATACAGCATCTGCAACCGCTCGGCGATGGCCTGCGAGTCGCGGATGGGAACAACGAAGCCGTCGATGCCATCATCGATGAGGTCACCTGGCCCGTTCGGGGTTGCGATGACCGGCAGGCCAGTGGCCATCGCCTCAAGCACGACGAGGCCCATGCCCTCGGTCAGGGTCGGCAGCACGAACACGTCGGCCGCGCGGTAAATTTGCGGCAGCTCCGCCTGGGGCACGTGCGGGGTGTGCTGGAACAGGTCCGCAAAGCGTTGGTATGTCTGGGCAGCTCCCGCAACAAAACTGCCGACGAGATGCAGCTCCGAGTCCCGCTTGCGAAACGATTCATAACCGCGCAACAGGTAGCTGATCCCCTTACGCTGCCCGATCTGGCCGACAAACAGCACGCGAAAGCGATCACTTCTGCGGGGCGCAGCCGGTGGAGTAAATCGCACCGTGTCCACGCCGAGGGATATGGCGACAATCTTCTGCGGGTCGTACCCCTCGGCGACGAAGGTGTGTTTGGCGAACGACGACGCCACCAGTATGCGGTCGGCTTCGGCGCATTCGCGATCTCGGCGCAGTTCAAACTCCGCCGGCACGTCATCGAAGTCCGGCAGCGCGGCTGCGAACTCCGGGGACAGTTCGGCATCCTCAGCCATCAGTTTGCGCTGAAAGCGGTTGTGCGCAGCCGGGTAGTGCAGTACCGCGCGTCCGCCGCGACGCTTGACGGCCGCAAAGCCCTCAACCCCGGTGCCATAGCTCGCTACGACCACATCCGCGCCACGCGCATAACGCCCGGCGGTCCGCGCGACGGCAATCTCGGTCGCGTACGACATGCGTTGCGCCAAGCGGTGTCGGTGCTCGGTGCTGCCGACCGGCAGCCGGCCGAGTCCAGCCGCGGCGAAATCTTGCAGCGTGCCCGCCTCGATGACCTTTGCCGGCGCGAGACCTGCCGGTGGGACACGGCGGCCCAGGGTACGCACGTACAGGCTGCCCAGTTTGGGAGTTCTCTCGAGCAGGCGTTCCCACATACGCCCCTTGTTCGTATATGGCCGCACGTACTGCGTCAGCGAGCCGCGTCTATCGAGCTCGATCGCAAGTCGAGACAACTCCGGAGCGGAGAGTGTGGCGACCAGAACTCGAGGAGAAGTCATGTCATGAGATTCCGGGGCCTTGAAACCACCAATCGCCCTGGCGCCTGGTCCGGACGGCCGTCCGCCTCCGCTTCCATGCGGCAGGCCGCCATGCAGAATCCGACGAACAGCCAGCAGAAGCCGTTTTCCACACCGTTACCCGTGATCTGGCCGTGCAACAGGACGATCCCGACATAACCAAATAGCAGTACCGCCAGCGGGTTTCTCGTCCTGCGTGTCCCTTCGACCGCCTCGACACCGAGCCACACGGTAAACACCAGGCGATAGATCAGGAATAGCACTCCGAACACCGGTCCCAGGTCGACGATCTGATGTGCCCAGTCGGTCTCGCTGTACGGCACGGTGGCGGTGTTGCTCGCCTTGAGGATGTTCGCAGCGTTGCCGCCGAGCCCCAGGCCGTATCCCACCAGCGGCGCGTCGCGCATCAGCCAGGCAAATTCAAGTGTCTCCCCTGTCACCCGGCCGCCAAGTCCGCCGCTGTCACCCTCGGCCGCCTGCTGCCAGCGCGTTGCGAGGGTGTCGAAGCCTTCGGGGAAAATGATCGGAAAGAGCATCACGAAGGAGACTGTCAGCGCTGCCGGCATGAGAGTTGCCCGCGCCAGGAGTGCCGGTCGATGCATCAGCAGTCCGCTCGCCATGGCGGCGGCCACCACCAACACCACGTGGAAGACCATCGTCCGACTACCGCTCACCGCAATGCTGGCCGCGATCGCCGCCGCTCCCACTATCAGCAACAGGCCCCCGACCGGCCGCTCGCTGCGCGGCATGATCCAGGAGGCCAGCAGCACGGCGAGCGCGCTAGAGGTGAGCTCGGCCATGCCGAGAATGGACGTGAAGGTTCCCGGTGGACGGATGTGGCCGTTGGCGGAGCCCAGCTGAGTGAATTGCAGCGCCGCATCTTCCGCACTGCCCACGTTGATCACCGCGCCGGGCGGCGCAAAGTACTGCGCCACCGCGAGGGGCGCGATGAGAATCATCGCGATAACGTTCAGTCTGCACAGCAGAAACAGGTCCTGCCGTTTGAGTTGCGTCGCCATCAAGAACGGCAGCGGCAAGTACAGGAAGTAGTTACGCCAGCCGTAGGCGGCGAAGAGCGCGAAACCTGGCGCGAGCCCGCTACCCGCCTGAACGACCACGAGTGGAATCACCAGCGCGGCGAAGGCCAGTCCGACGGCAAACATCGGATGCAGGGGACGGAAAGCCCCGTTGCGTATCGCCAAGGCGTAGGTGACCAGAACGACCGGGTCGCGGATGAAGAACAGGTACTGGGAGAACTGCGGAAGCACCCACTTTCTCAGGGAGCCTTCCAGCAGCAGCATGGCGTACAACAGGTATACGCTCCAGACAATCGTCCGGCGCCGCCGCTCCTGACTCGGCAGGGCGGCCGTCGCTGCACCCCCCACGGCCTGGTCGATAAGCAGCACGGCTAGTAGTACGTCGTGACCGCTTCCCGCGTAGCGTTCAGCACTGTGCCCACGATCGTCAGATCACGGAGGACGTCGACCATGCGCATCAGGTCACGGCGCTGCGTGCGACCTTCGCCCACCACGACGAGCGCGGCATCCACGTGCCGTGAGAAAGCGAGCGCGTCGTCCGTCTGCAGCGCTGGCGGCAGATCGAAGATCACTATGTGCTGGCTGTGCTGCTCCCGCAGCTCGCTCATCATTTCCTGTGCGCGTGCTCCGCCGAGCAGCTCCGACGAATCCACGCAGCGCTCCCGTGCCGGCAGCACCAGTAGCCGGTCATAGCCAACCAACTTAACGAACGCCTCGCCCAGCTGGCTGCTGCGGCGCAGGTAATCGTCGACCCCCGTCGCAGGCTCGAACCCCAGACGCCTGTGGATGCTGGGTTTCTGAAGGTCCAGGTCGACCAGCAGCACCGAGCGATCCGGGTCCGCGGAAATGGCAATCGCCAGGTTGATCGCCGTGAGGGTTTTGCCGCTGCCGGCGTCGTTGCCGACAATCGCCAGGGATCTTGCCTTCAGCTTGTCGAGACGCAGCAGTACCTGGGTACGCAGCATCTTGTAGGGAGGTCCGTGCGGTCCCGTGGCTCCCGGCGGCAGGACGCGCTCGCGCTCCAGAGCGAATGGACTCAGGTCTATGACGCGTGGATATGTGGATACGGCCTCCGCGGCGGCGTCCGCGTCGTGCACCACGTAGGGCACCGGCAGGTTCTTGTCACGCCGGGTAAATCTGGAGTCCGCGTTCAAGTCTCCACTCCTAAACGGCGTAGCGCGGCGATCCACAGCACGTCGAGCGGTCGATAGAGCAGATGTACGAGTACGACTCCCAAGACCAAGGCGCCCGCCGCGCCGTAGAGAGCGCGGTGGCGGCGACGACGGCGCGCCGCACGGTCCTCGCGGGTGAGTATTACGGGAATCATGGCCAGTGGCGGCGTGGCCAGCAGCTGTTCGAGGTCATGGCGACCGCGCACGCTTCCGTCGGCTGCCTCAAGCAGGAAAACCGCGGCTGCACCCACGCCGAGCGCGCCGATAAGGCCGAAGATCAAGATCAGCGGCCGGTTGGGGCTGGTCGGCTCCTCGGGAGGAAATGGCGGCTCGATTAGCGTGAAGCGCTCGCCCTTGCGTTCGACCTCGAGACTCTCCGCAGTCTGCGCCTCGTTCTGCTTCAAGCGCTTGATGCGATATTGACTCTGGGCCGTCTCAAGGTCCCGCAACATGAGCGTGTAGTCGCGCTCCACCGCCGGGGTCTGGGCGAGATGTCGCTCGAGACTTGTTATGGTGGCCTGCAGCTCCTCGCGCTTGCGGCGCAAGGAACGCATCTGGCTCGTCGACGCCTGTCGCTGGGCCTGGATCTGGATATATGGAGGATTGTCAGCCCCCGGGTTTACCGGGCTCTCCGCTGGCTCCTCCCCTGGAGCGGCCCCAGGACCGGCCGAGGCCGGCGAGGCGCCGTCCACGCGGGCCTGCAGTGATGCCACCAGCCGCTCGAGGCGTACCACGTCCGGATGATCTGGCGAATAGCGCTGTCGCGCGCTCGCCAGCTCGGTTTGCGCCTCCTCCAATTGGCGCTTGTCATCACTGGCCCCGGAATCGGCGCTGCTCGTCGCTGCCGCGGCCTCGAGCCCTTCCATCTCCCGCTTTAGTCGCCGCACGTCGGGGTGGTCGGCCGAATACAGCGCCAGCGCGCGTGCATATTCTGTGCGCACGTACTTGAGGCGATCGGCAGGCGACTGCACGCGCTCGCCGGTGGACGAATAAACCTGCGCGGTAGGATTGATTTGCGCCAGTTGTGCATCGAGATAGGTGACCTGCTGGTCGAGCGAGCGCAGCTGTGAATCCGTGTCACGTATCTCATCCTGCACGTGCTGCACCTTCTGCAGGTTCAGCTGGGTGAGCTCGGGCAGTTCGTCCGCGTGCTGCGCCTTGAAGTCGGCGATCTTGGATTGCAGCTCGGCGATCTCCTTTTCGAGCTTTTCACTTTCGCTGCTGAGGAATAAGGAAGCATCGCGCGAGCTCTGCTGCCGCGTCTCGATGTTCTGCTGCAGGTACAGCGATACCAGCTCGTTGGCCACCTTGGAGGCGAGCTCCGGGGAGGGGCTGCTGTAGCTGATCGAAAATGCGATCGTGGCCTTCGTCGGGCGGCCGTCGCGCGGATCGATGACGTCGGCGCTGATCATCTGCAGCGCGGTGTCGGAACGCATCTCCTTGATCACTTCCTCGCGCGGGCGACGCTTGCGCATCTCCGGATACAGGTTGTAGCGCTGGATGATCCCCATGAGATTTTCGGTGGTCATCACACGCTGACTGATGACCTGGATGCGCTGCGACGCGTAGCTGGAGACCATGGAGCGAACCAGGTCCGCCGGCAGCTCCTGCTGCTCGATGAGGATCACACCAGTCGCACCGTAGCGCGCCGGCCAGAACAGCGCCGCGAGTACTGCCAGCAGCAGCACCCCGGAGGCCACCAGCAAGAACGCCCGGCGGCGGCGGCGGAAAATCAGCAAGGGGCTTGGTGACTGATCGCTAGCTTCAGCCATGGTCACAGCCGCCCGCTATCCCAGATGACACCGAGCTTCGCCTGCTTACCGTTAGCCCAATCCTGCACGTCGAGGGCGCGCGCACGCGCCTGCTGATATGCCACGGAAAGCGCCCAGTGCTGCGTAAAGTGATAGCGCCACTCGAGCGCGGCCTGGGCCCAAGTGGCCCCCGTGTAAACCAGAATCTCGGCAACGTACACCGATTCGGTGCGGATGCCGTTTATGGACGCGGTCAGCGTACTGAACTCGGAGGTATTTAAGGTTGCCGCCAAGGCGGCAACCGTCTGTGGAGCAAGCAGGCCAATGCCAATTGGCAGCACGGCGCGCTTGGCGGAGAGGTCACAGGATAACCGCTCGCCCGTGTAGGTCGCGCCGACGTCGTACGCGACGGTATTGCTCGACGCGGTGGGCGTGACCGGAGTGCTGCTGTAATCGACGCGAGTCCATCCCACAGAGAGGCGCCACGAGTAGCGCTCGCTGAACTGGCGGCGCAACTGCGCGGAGACGCCGTAGTCGTTCTGGATCGCCCCGGCGTCCGGGTTCAGCCGGCTCGCCTGCAGACTCAGTGAGCCGGTCAGCAGCTCGCTGAAACCCCAGCTGGGACCGAACTGCACGGAGCCGTAGTCGTAGTCAACCAGCCCGAGCAGCTCCGCGTCCCGGTAGCGGGTCACCTGTCCGCTAACGTTCGCCGACCAGGAGAGGCGCTCGGTGGAGAAAAACTGGTAGCCCAGATCCAGACTGCCCATCGAGTGGCGACGGTTGACGTAGGTAATGCCGGTCGTGCCGAGTTCGCTGGTGACCGTGCTGTCCGCCGCCGCCACGCCCGCAACGCTCCACTTGCCGCGCTCGAGCTTCTGCTGAAAATCGACCGTCAGACTGCCGTTGTCGGTGTTCAGATCCGTTTCATGGTTGTAGCGGGCCAGCTGCACGCGAGGTGTGATCGTGAAGTCGGTGCGCTCCGTCTCGGCAACCGCATTGCCGTCCAGCGTCAGCACGCCCATCTCGTCCGAGGTACTGTCGGCGCCGGGGATCATGCGCGGGTTCGTGACGTAAGCCGCATCCGCGGACGCCTGGAGCGTCCCGCGCCAGTCAGTGGCTGTGGACGACCTGGTTGCAAGCATCGCCGTGGCGGTCAACATGATGATCTGGCTGACACGAGTGGTGGCACTCACGGTACGACTACCGTGTCACCGCTGTGCAGAAGAATGTTCTGGGCCAGGTCCTTGCCGCGGCGCACGTCGTCGTATCGAAAGCGGAATGTCTCCTGACGGTCTCCTGTTCGACGCAGCACGCGGATGTCGTTCACATCGGCGTATGGTGTCACCCCGCCAGCCAAGCTGAGCGCCTGCATCACGTCCGTGGGCCGGATCAGCGGGAAATCTCCGGGGCGGTTCACCTTTCCGACGACGAAAATGCGGCTGCCGTCCGTCCTCTTAACCAGCACTGTGACGACGGGGTCCGGTATGTACTTGGACAGTCGGGTCAGCAGCGTGGTTCTGATCTCCTCGACGGTATGGCCGGCAGCAGCGATCTCGCCAGCAAGCGGAAAGGTGATGCCCCCGTCGGGTCGTACCAGCACTTCAGCCTGCAGGTCCTGTTCCTTCCAGACTGTGACTTGCAGTGTGTCGCCCGGCTGTACGAGGTAGCTCGGATCCACAGGCTCGGAGGCGATGGCGTCGGCCGAGCCAGCACTCAGTCCAAGAGACAGCACCGCCACAGGAACCAAGAGCGAGGCGCGCGCCGCGAGTCTGGAGAGTGGCATTGCGGGTCGTTCTCTCAGTCCTGCTTGTGAGCATCGGCGGCCGGTACCGTCCCGTCCGCCGCCCCTGGTTTCCGACCCGGCTGGATCGTCAGCAGCGGCTGGGCGGCTCGCTACGCCCCCGCCAGCCGCCAAACATTCCCCTGCGCCATGGCGCAAGCAGGGACGCAGGGTATGCAGGACAGATGACACTGTCGTGGCGGGCACGAGCCGCTGCCACTGACTACTTTAGTTATACGAAATGTATGCTATCCGTCATACATGAAGGTTTCATTGCGAGCGGAACGAGGTTCCGACCCGCCGATTCACTTCGCGTGGAAGTCAGCCGACCACCAGCACCGGGCCGTTGGTTGCCGCAGCTGACTCTGGAGTGCTCCGCCGGCGGGATCGCAGGAAGAACATCACGCCAAGCAGGCCGGAGATGAGAAGGATGCCGCTGGCGGGCAGGGCGACGGTCCCCGCCGGCTGAAAGGTGATGTTTATGGAATACAGACCGAGGTTGAGAGCCCCGGCGGCCGTTCCGGTCACGTGCGCGTAGTACGTCCCCGGCCCGACATCGAAGGACTGGGAGTCGGAACTCGAACCCGACCAAGCGCCGACGACCTCATCGGAAGAGCTGAGCATGAAGCTCAGAGAGTCGAGCGACTGTGGCCAGGCAATGTTGCTGAGGTTGACGCTCAGCGAACCGGGACCGGTCACGGTGAACGAGGCTACGGAGGTCTGCGTCCCGGCGACCAGGTTGGTCTGCGAGAGCAGCATCATGTCCGCCCGCGCCCGCGGTGCAGCGACGAGGCCCAGAACCGCCAGGACGACGAATAAGCCAGCCCGTGCGATCGCGCGGCAAGTCTGCGTCGCGCTCATGCCTTCATCCCTCCGCGACCTTCTGGAGATCCGTTCCCGTGGACGCCAGGCGCAGACGCTCGCGCCTTTCCTCGACGGTCGGGGCTACTTCGCTGCCATAGACGTATTTGGAGTACAGATATCGTCGCAACGACTCGGCGAGCTCGGCCGACGTCTGGTCGCGGTGCTCAGCGCGGTCGAGGGAGCACAGCTTGAGCGCAGCATAGGGCTCGTGGCTGGCTGTGAGTGCCAGCAGGGCGATGTCCTCGCGGTCGACGCGGGCGTCGTTCTCCGTCCCCTCGTTGATAATTGAATCGAGCCGAGCTGCGTCCAGGTCAAAGAAGCGCAGCAGCTCACCACCCCATTCAACGAAGACCGGCACCAGGTTGCGACCCTGCACTTCCGGGTCGTAGAGCGGCCCGAGCCGGGTCAGCGTCGATTTGACGGCGAACCTGATGACGTCGGAATCGCGGACTCCGAGCCGCACGGCAAGGCGCTTCACCTTGCGGACGTCGGCAGAGTTCATACGAATGGACACGGCCTGCTTGCGACCTTCAACCACGGCTGCTCCCTCTGTCGGCGACTTGTACCGCCTTGTTACATAAGACAGTAGGCGTACTGTGTTTCAGGGACTTGTCGTTTCGATGACGTTCACACCGCCTTTGTCTCCTCAAACGGCGCGTCGAGGTACCAATGTGTCTGCACTCGACAGTGGAAGGCGGCCGGAGCGGTGCCGACGATGAAAAGCGCCGCGATTCGGACGCGCAGGAGGAGGAAGGAGCGTGGCCCGAATGCCGGTAGCGACTACGGCTGGCGACTCAGACGTGCGCGGAGCAATGCCTCGCGCGGGTGCTGCAGTTCCGAACGCTGGCCTGCGAGAACCCTCGGTCAGCACTCATCAAAAGCGTCTGGGAGAACCGAACGTGCGGTTCCTGAGCCGCCTGGGACCGACGGCTGTCCGGTTCGCGGGGCGCTCGTATGGGAACGAGACTCAGCGCGGGAGCACTAGGGTGTCTTGGGCTGCGAGAACCTCTGAGCGTCGAGCTTCTGCTGGTATTCCTGGAGCAGATTCTCCACCCCGACTTGCTTGATTCCAGTGGGTTCTTTCTGCGCGAGCGCAGCCCAGACGCCCTTCTGCTCGTAACGAGTCATGAGTTCCTGCGAGTACTGATACAGCTGCAGGTTCTTCGCCTCGCAGGTCGCGGTGCTCGCCTTGCTCGTCTCCACCTCCTGCTGCGTGCGCTTCAACTGACCGGCCGCATCCTGCTGCTGCGAGCTCAGGGTGGCGATCTGCTGGTTGGCCTCCGCCAGCTTGCGCTTCAACTCCGCCTGCGCAGCCGCGGCATCATCCAGCTGATTGCGCAGCGTCGCCTGGGCGGACTTGGATGCCTTCTTGGTTGACTCCAGCTCCGCGGCAGCGGCAGTCAGCTTGTCATCGGCCTGCTTCTGGGCCGCCGCCTTCTGCGCTACCAGGTCGGCATTCTCTGCCTGACTCTGGTGCAGAGCCTCCTGGGTTCGCCGCAGCATTTCGTGCTCTCTGGCACTGCGGGTGTCGGTCTCGGCCGCAAGGCCAATAGCACCTGCACATATGAGCAGGACCCCGCCCACGCTTGCACTCAGGTATCGGCGCATGCGACTCACCTCAGAACGCCGCCGTGGCATCCACGTGGAGAATGTTGATCGCCAGTGGCAGCCCGTCGACCTCCTTGGAACTGAACCAGCGAGCGCGCAGCGTGACGTTCTCCGCGAAAGCGAATTCGCCACCGAGAATGTAGCCCTGCGTGTTCGCGCCGCCGAGGTTGAAGTCCGCATCCGTGAACGCATCAAGCACGGAGTCGCGCTCAACGTAGCGATAAATGACGAACGCCTGCCAGTTGTAGCGCTTCGCGAAGTTCGGATCGCCTACTTTTACCTCGAACTGCGCTCCCGTCGTGCGCTCCTCAAGGGTCAGCCCGGTGCGCTGATAGATGTCGTTCTGGTCAAAGCCCAGATTCTTCACGTAGTCCAGCCCCATCATGAGGTGCGTGCGACCGCCGAAGCCAAGGTCGAGCGCACCAGTGACGTTCAACTCGTGGAACTTTGAGGTCAGTCCGATCAGGTAGTTGGTGGTGCCGTTGAGGGTGTTGGCCAGCGTGTTGATGTCGAACACCGAGTTGCCGTTTTGACGAAAGGGTGCGGCCGTGGCGCTGTAGATTGTCGTATAGGGCGTCGGATTCAGGATGCCTTCCACGCCGCGGTAGTCGAAGAAACCAACCGCAAACTGTAGTGACGACCTCTGCGGCAGCTGCCAGTTCAGCCCGAGTTGGTACCCATAAAGCCACTTGCTCGGCGCGGCGTTGGTCGGTGACGGGTCGATGTTCTGGATGGGGAACATGCCGGCAGTCGCAAAGCCTCCGAAGTTATCCGTAAAGCGCGGCGTAAAGCTCGCGACTATGCCCTCGAGGCTCAGGTCGGTCGCCCATACGAGAGTGGTGCTGTGGACGAACGGATTGCCGAGGCGACCGCCGGTAAATGACATCCAACTGAGCGGGTGATAATTGACGTAGGCGAGGTCCAGCCCAACCGTCTCCCGCGCGCCGTAGTTGCCGAGCGTCTGGCTCTCGCTGGCCCCGTTGGTGCCAAGACCCACACCACCGGTGGCCAGACGCACTCCGGCGGTTACCGTATCGCCTATCGTTGCGGTCATGCCAAAACGGGCCCGGATGCGCATGATGTTCACGGGCTCGGACGTGTTGGTAAGCGTGTAGGCGCCGTTCTGCGGTAGTGACAATTGGGCCGGAGTCGCGTTCGGCACACCGTTGGTCGGAAAGCGCTCGCCCTGGTAGCGCACCCGTACATCGCCCGACCAGGTGATGCGGTTCAGCCAGTCGGGATAGGCACCCGGGACGCCCCAGTGCTCTGACTGCGCCTGAGCGACCACATCCTGCTTCACCTCCTGGCGGATCTCCTCCTTGACCGTCTCCGGAACGTACGGGACCCGTACCGTGCCGGGCGGCGGGGCTGCGGCGGCACCGGCGACCGCGGCCGCGCCCGCGGCGGCACCTGCCGCAACACCGGGCGCCGCGGAGGAAGGTGAGGCAGCGTGCCCGGCCTGCTGCGCCTGGCGGATCAGCTCGTCGGCCTTCTCACGCGTCAGAATGCCCTGCGCCACGAGCTGGTTGAGCAGCGCGATGGTAGTGTCTCGCAGCGTGCGCAGCTGCTCGGCTTCGTCCGCGGCCGCATGCGCCTGCTCGGGTGCCGGCGCGGGCGTTGCGACCGCGCGCCCCTGGTCCTGGCCGTACGCTGTAGCCGAGGCAGCCATGGTCAGCAGCAGACATCTCAGTCCGCGAGACACGGGAGTATTCATTGACCTTCCCTTCAAACGCAGTAGTCGTTCGTTCTGACGCCACCCTGATGGGGGCGCTCTTCTAATCCAGGCGAGCCCGCCGCGGCGGTTCAGCGTGCGCTGATCTCCAGCCCCAGGGGCATAGGCATGTCCTGCGGCGGCCGTTCGACCGTGTGACCCAGATCGGCCACCGCGCCGCGCAACTCGCGCTCCGCGTCGGGCCCGGCACCGCTGATTTCAAAGCGGTCGATGGAGCCGTCGCTGCCGAGCCACAGCAGGATGCGGGCGTTGGCAATCTTCGCCTTGCGCTTGGTCAGCTCTTCCTGGATCAGCTGCGCCACCCGCCCGGCATAGGGGGCATAGCGCCCGTTGCCGATATCGCCGCCGATGTAGTCGTTCTTGACGTCGCCTGCGGCAAACGGACTCGGCCCCTCGCCAGCCTGCCCTTCCATCTTCAGCTGCTGCGGCTCCGGTGGCGCGATCGGCTTCGGCTTGTCCATCTGCTGGTGGACTTCGTTCTTTGGCTCGACCTTCGGTCGCTCCGGCGGCGGCGGCGGTGGCGGCGGCGGTATGTCCGGCAGCAGCGCAATCTTGGCGACCTGGTGCGACACTCCGGACGAGCTGCGACTCAGGCTCAGGCCTGCCCACGCAACCAGCCCGACGAATGCCAGCATCCCAAGGCCGAGGGCGACGCGCTTCGACCAGAGTTGCGCGCCCGTCGCATGCGGGGCGGTGTCAACCAGTGTAGTCATGCCATATACCTCAGGTTCCGATGCGACTGGTGACCAGGCCCATGTTCACCTGCAGCCGGTTACAAAGATCGACGATCGTGATCACCTTGTCGTATTGCGCGGCCGGGTCTCCCTTGATGACGACGGACATCTTGGGGTCCCGCTGCTGCAGCGCCTTTAGCTGGGTCTCCAGCTCCGCAGCGCTCACCCCAATGCCGTTCAGGAGAATCGCGCCCGTGGATGTCACCTGGATGACCCGCAGCTCGTGCTGCTCGGTCGCGGGCTTGTTAGAGGGCTTGGGCATCGAAATGTTCAGCCCCTGAATGGAGGCGGTGGTCATCAAAATAAAGACCACGAGCAATACGTACGCCAGATCGAGCATTGGCGTGACATTGATGGTGTCGTAGGGCTTCGCGTCGTTATGAACTTGCATGGGATTCCTAAATGGATAGTCGCCGGCGCCTGCACTTCATGGCGTGGCGCGCTTGGTCACCAGACCCACCTCGGTGATGTCGAGGCTCTTGACCACCTCGAGCACGTCCATGATCTTCTGGTACTGGACGGCCGAGTCACCTTTCAGTACCACCGGCAAGTTCGGATTCGCCGCCTTGTACTGAGCCAGGCTGCTCCGCAGCTGTTCTATGGATACCGGGTAGGCGTCCAGATAGAGCGCGCCGTCGCTGGTGATCGTGATGGCACGCGTCTGCGGCTTGCCGAGATTGTCGGCAGCCTGGGTTACCGGTGAATGTACGCGCACGCCCTGCACGGCCGCGGTGGTCAGAATGATGAAAGTGACCAGCAGCACGTAGGCGAGATCCAGCATCGGGGTGATGTTGATGTCGTCATAGAGATCGTTCCCTTCCTTAGTTTCTGCTGCCATGGCTCACTCCAGGATTCGCGCGTTGCCCGGGAGATCAGCGCGCGCCATAGGCCTCCGCCACCCGGGTGACGAACTCGTCGATGAAAATCTGCATGTCCGAGCTGATGGTCTTGATGCGCGAGGCCAGGTAGTTGTAGCCAAACAGCGAGGGGATCGCGACGCTCAGCCCGGCGACGGTTGCCAGCAACGCCGCCGCGATTCCCGGCGCAATCGCATTTACGTTCACGTCGCCGGCCGCGGCGATCGAGGCGAACGTGATCATGACGCCGATGACGGTACCCAGCAGGCCAAGGAAGGGCCCACCGGAAATCGCGATCGTCAGCAGCACCATCTGCGCGTTGAGCTTGTAGCCCTCGCGCACGGAGTCCGCATCCACCGCCGCCTTGACCGCATCGAGCGAGGCGCCTGAGAGCGTTCGGCCCTCACGGCCGATATCGCGCTTGTTGAGTTCGACGACACCCGCGGTATAGAGGCGATACAGCGAGGAGTCCCGGAACTGGCTTGAGTCGCTGGGCAGCACCTTGAGGACGTCCGCATTGGAGCGGAAATGCGACAGGAAGCGGCGATTGGCATTTTCGGTCCGGCTCACGTACATCGCCTTGCTCACCATCACGGCAACCGCGATGAAGAACATCACTCCCAGAATCCCGATCACCACCCAGGCATCCGGGGTGAGACTCTTGAAGAGAATCCCGAAGTAGCCGCCGCCGCCAGACTCGGAGCTTGAGGTGTCGCTGGTCTCGGTCTTGGCCGCGATCAGCTTGGCGTCCGCGCTCTGCGCGGCGTAGGCGATCTTGACCCACTCGGGGCTACGGGCTGTGCTGCCAATTTCCAGCTCATCGAGCAGTCCCTGGTAGCCCTCACCAGCATGAACGTCACCCTCGATTGCCGGCGCCCCGGTGCCCAGATCGCTCTGACCGGCCTGCGCGCCGTTTACGAACAGAGTGGCCTTCCCGGCACCGACGATCAGCGACACCTGCGACCAGGTGCCGGGCGCAATCTGCCCGCCGCTTACGCTAACCGACCCGAGCTGCGCGCTGAGTGCACCTGCGTTCAGCGCGACACTCAGCGGACCCTGCGAGTAGAGCGTCCCGCCGGCGACGTCGGGCTTGATCCAGAAAGTGATGCTGAAAGCCGCGCTCGCGGCGAACTTGATCTTGTCGGTAGCCGGCCACGCAATCGCAGTACCGCTGATGTGGGCGCTCGGGCCGATCAGGCCATTGGGCTCGATCGGGACCGCGGCGGTAGCCTTGACCGTGCCACTCTGGTCCGCGGCGATGCCGTCCTTTTCGGCGAAGTGAAAGACCGCCACAGTGGACGGGTCGAATATCGAGGCATCGGGCGCGGCGGCCGGCGCCTGCTCGTTGCCGGCGTACACGTAGAACAGGTTCTTGTCCGAGGCCGGTGCGATGGCTGGTACCTGCACCCACAGCACTCCCAGCTCGTTGACGCTGTCAAAGCGCTCGATCCAGAACTTCAACGGAGTCTTGTCATCGCCAGCGACCACCCGCAGATCCGAGCCATCCGGCTTCGCAGCGACAAAGTCGAAGTTGCCCGAATGCAGGCGCACCGGCACGGTCATTCCGGTGACGGCCTGCTGGGTGGGCATGCCGGCCGCGCTGGTGTTCAGCGTGACGGCCGTGCGCTGCTTCCAGTCCTTGTTCCACCAGGCGTGCGCCATGGTCGGCAGCACGAGCAGCAGAAGGCCGAGAATCTTGACGTATTTCATGTAGGTCGCGCCTTAAAGGGATCCGGCACCAATCAATGGCTGTAGACGAAGCGGAAACTGCCGCGATACCGTCCCGAAGGCGTGACGGCGCCGTCCTCGAGGATGTGCGAGCCGTCCAGCGCCAGGAACAAACCGTCGAGCTTGAAGCGCATCCCCAGGCCGACGCTGGCGAGCGAATACACGGCCGTCTGCCCCGGCAGCGGCTCGAGCGTTCTCACCCGTCCCGCGTCAACGAACATCGACAGGTAGGACTGCTCCACCTTCGGCCAGCGACCGGCGAGCAGCTGTGGAGTGCGCAGCTCGAGCGTCCCGTCGATTCCATCGTCACCGAGACGCTCGGCCTCCGTGTAGCCGCGCACGCTGTCGGCGCCGCCGATGGCGAACTGCTCGTTGTTGATCAGGGGCCCGCTCGCCAGCTGCCCGCTGAGGCGGCCTATCAGACTCCAGTTGCTCGGCAGCACCTGCTCGCGGGTCAGCGTCGGGTGCACCAGAATGTAGGAGGGTCCGGCTCCCGCGCGTCGCTGCGCAAACTCCTGCCAGTCGCCACCGAACGCGGCCACGAGAAAGCTCAGATTCAGATCAAGATAGGTGCTGTTGCGTCCGTAGGAGCTCGCCGGCCTTTTCCCCGGCGCCGGCGGATCACCCAGCCAGGTCGCGCTGTATTCGACCATGAACGGCAGGTAGTGCACGGGCGACTGGATCTGTCCGGCCTCCTGCTCGGAGACGTTCTGGGCAAAGTCCTTGTAATCCGCCCCCGCGGTAACACTGTGAAAGAAGTTGCGGCTGCTGGTGGGTAAGGGGTCGATCCAGTGGACGCCGTAGATACTGCCCTTGCCGATGACATCCAGGCTGCCGACGGCCGCGACATTACTGTCCGAGTGGATGTAGTACAGCGCCCATACCGCCCCGGAGCGCATCGGGATCACGTACGACGCCGAAAAGATCTCCGAGTTCGCCGGTTCCGCGGCGGCGATCTGGTATTGCAGACTCAGGCTCTGGTTGCGCTGGAAGAGATTGTCGTAGTGCAACTCCCCGATCTCGCGGATGTGTGCGGTATTGGCGCTATAGCGATTGTTCACCTCGAGCAGGTAGTGCAGCGGCAGCTGGTCACTCACCTGCAGGTCGACGTCCACCTTTCCGGGCGTGTCCGACGCGCGCAGCACCGGTGTAACCCGCAGGTCCTCGGACCGGTTCACCTGCCCCAGCTCTTTCTGCACCACGTCGAAATTCGGTACCGCCCCGGGATTGAACTGGGTCAGGGTCTCGCGGATCGCCACCGGAGAGTGGTAGTGCGAGCCGACGATCTTGAGATTGCCTACCGGCGCTTCGATCACCCGCAGCCGCACCACGCCATCCGCCACGCGCTGCTGCGGGATGTCCACCAGCACGGTCTTGAAGCCGCGGTCGTGATAGAGGCTCTCAAGGTGCGCGCGCGCCGCCTCGACGTCCTGGATCGTCTTGCCGGTGCCTAGATAAGGAGTCACCGCCCTTTCGACGTCGATTGCCGGCAGGACGGTATTGCCCTCGACCTGGTACTCCAGGATCGGGAACAGCGGTGCCGGGGCAGCTGCCGGGCGCGACACCGGTGCGGCAGAGGGCGCCGCAGCCGGTGGGGGCTGAGCTGGCGGATCAGCCGCCCGGCAGGCCAGAGGATAGTGCAGCACGCCGATCCCCAATATGAGTAGCACCCGCGGCACGGCTTGCAAGGCGCAGGACATCGATTCCCCACATGAAGGTCCCTGGCAACACAGGCGGACCCGGTTTCTTTAGCTCTGCGGGGTCAGGTCGTACCCCGAACGCCGCGCTCTATGCGCCGTCGGCGACGTTGGCCCGCGGGTGAAATGCCCGCGCGCGCACGGCGCTTTTTCGCGCGTACCTTAGCCAACGTATGCTCCGGGATTTAAATGTCTTTTTTGTGACGCTGGGCGTCCGGCGGGCGCTTTCATATTCCTGCAACGTGTCCCACGGGACAATCCGGTTTTGCGCCCACCGAAGGGGCCCGCTCCCATCCCGGGCCTTCCGCAATCATGAAATCAGGTGCGAGTCAGATCGTCCCAGTCGCCATCGGCTTGGCTGCATTCTTCGCGATCATCGCGTTACGCATGCACCAGGGTGGCCCTACCGACACCGCGCAGGGTGAACGGGTCGCGGAGCACCGCTCCCAGATACACCCCGATGCGTACGGTGCCGTTGCGGCGCAGACGCCCGTCATAGGAACCAGCACGCAACCGCCCTCTGCCGCAGCCGCCCGCCCGGAGGCCTCATCCAGCGAGCCGGCTGGCCCGGAGGTGCCGGTGAGCGTGGTGATCAGCCCGGCCCCGAACGGCGGTGGACATCACGCGGTGGTCGAAAACCGGAGCGCAGACACGCTGCTTGTGACCCTGACCGTTTCCAATCCCAAGGTGGGCCATAAGTACACCACCGAGTTCTCGGTCGCCGGCTATGGGGTGGCTGAGTTCGACGGGATTGCCACCGAGCGCGGCGACGAGATCCGGGTCGCCAGCAGTGGCTACAAAGATACAGTCACCTTCTTCGAATGAGGCCCAGATGCAGCTGCGTATAGCGGAGCCGGCCGCAGCAGACTCCTTTCAGCGTGCGCTGGCGGCGCACCGCAGCGGCAGACTTGAGCAGGCGCGCGCGCTCTACCAGGAGATCCTGGAAGTACGTCCGGACGATCCCGACGCACTGCATCAGCTCGGGGTGATCGCCGTGCAAAGCGGTGATGCCAGCGGCGGGATCGAGCTGATCCGACAGTCGCTTCGGGTCAAGCCCGGGCAGGCGGAAGCGCATTCCTCGCTGGGTAACGCCCTGCGGATACTGAAAAAGCCCGATGAGGCGCTCGAGAGCTATGAGCACGCGCTGGAGCTCGACCCCGGGCACGCCTCGGCACTCAACAATCGCGGCAGCGCGCTGCTCGATCTCGGGCGTCCTCAGGACGCCCTGACAAGCTACGAGCGTGCACTGCAGCTGCGACCCAACCACGTCGGAACACTCGTCAACCACGGCAATACGCTGGTGCATCTCGGACAGCCTGCCGCGGCCCTGCTCAGCTACGAGCGGGCAATACGCTTGCAGCCGGACTTCCAGCCGGCGCTGCGCGCCCACAGCCGCACACTATTTGGCATGTGGCGGCTTACCGAGGCGCTCGCGAGCCTGGAGCGCTATCTGCTCCTCTATCCGAACGACGCCGAGGCATACAACGAGCGCGGCCTGATGCTTTCGGACCTGCACCAGGTACCGGAGGCGATCCGGAGCTTCGAGCGGGCGATTGAGCTCGATCCCGGCCTGGCAGCGGCGCATTTCCACCGCGCAGTGACGCTCTCGGTGCAGGGCTCGTACGCCGAGGCCATCGACGCGTATGACCGGACACTGCGCCTCGACCCCGAATGCCCGTGGTCACTTGGTGGCAGGGCCCACCTGCAGATGATGCTGTGTGACTGGGGCGAGTGGCGACAGCAGATCGAGCGGCTGCAGAATGAGATCGCGCGGGACAAGCCGGTGATCTCACCGCTGTCGCTGTGCTCGTTGAGCGACTCCGCGTCGCTGCAGCAGCGATGCGCCCGGATCTTTACCGAGCGGTGCTTCCCGGCGGTATCAGAACCGCTCTGGTCGGGCGAGCGCTATGCGCATGAACGCATCCGGGTAGCCTACATTTCGGCGGATTTTCGCACCCATCCCGTGTCTTACCTCCTGGCCGGTGTCCTGGAAGGGCGTGACCGCCAGCGCTTCGAGGTCACGGCGCTGTCTCTGAAAGCGCCGGAAGACAGTGACATGGGGCGGCGCATGCGGAACGCCGTTGACAGCTTCGTGGATGTCAGCCTCAAGCCCGACGTCGAGGTGGCGGCGCTGATACGCGAGCTGCAGGTCGACATCCTCGTGGATTTGCAGGGCTACACGCTGTGGAACCGCGCGGGCATTCTGGCCCACCGCGCCGCGCCGCTGCAGGTGAACTACCTGGGCTTCCCCGCGACGATGGGAGCCGGCTACATCGACTACATCGTTGCCGACCACGAAGTGATCCCTGCGGGCGCAGAGACTGCCTACACGGAACAGGTCGTGCGCCTGGCGCACTGTTATTTGCCCCTCGATGACCAGCAGGGCATCAGCGCGCGCGCGCCGACGCGCGCCGAAGTGGGCCTGCCGCCCCGCGGCTTCGTGTTCTGCGCCTTCAACAATCACTACAAAATCAATCCACCGATCTTCGACGCGTGGATGGGCCTGCTGCGCGCTGTACCGGGCAGTGTGCTGTGGTTGCGTTCCGCCATCCCTGGCGTCACCGCAAACCTCAGGCGCGAGGCCGCTGCCCGTGGCGTGGCCCCACAGCGGCTGGTGTTTGCCCCGCAGATGCCGGTGCTCGCTGATCACCTCGCGCGCACGCGGCTGGCCGACCTGTTCCTCGACACGCTGCCCTACAACGCCCACGCCACAGCAGCGCACGCCCTGTGGGCGGGCGTGCCGGTGCTTACCTGCCGCGGCAACTCGTTTGCATCCCGCGTCGGTGCGAGCTTACTCAGGGCGAGCGGCCTGGAGGACCTCGTGACCGACGACCTCCGCCACTACGAAAACCAGGCGCTGCAGCTGGCAACCTCACCGCAGCGGCTCGCCGGGATAAGAGCGCGGCTCGCAGCCAATCGCAGCCGCTTACCGCTGTTCGACACTCGCGGTTACTGCCGCGCGCTCGAATCCGCCTACGTGACCATGTGGGAGGGCGCGCAGGCGGGCACAGCGCCGAGGAGCTTCGCCGTACTCCCGTGAACGAGGGCACTTACGAGCCAGAGCCTCCGTTTCCGCAGGCCAGCCGGTTCGAGGAGGACAAGGTTCTCTACGGGCAGGCCCTCGCTCGAGAACCCGCTGATCCTGGAGCGCAGCAGCTCGAGCTGAGCGCTGACCTTTGCGCGGCGCTCGACCGCCATGCGCGCGCGCTGGCGCTTTGCCCGGACGATGCTGAAGCGCTGTTCGGTCACGGCAATGCGCTGATGGAGCTTGGGCGACCCGCGCAGGCCATCGACAGCTACGAGCGGCTGCTGCGGCTGCAACCTGCCTTCGAGCCGGGGCTGCGGGCGCAGGCGCGCGCGCTGCTTCGCCTGCGCCGCTTCGAGGCTGCCCTGGCAAACC